>ENA-UOJV01000023-UOJV01000023.1-human-gut-metagenome-genome-assembly--contig:-C82-NODE-23-length-234310-cov-33.816559_pt1 | contig 234310 bp, 253 predicted proteins | sample MGYA00242356_ERZ723903 | MGnify/ENA metagenome assembly ERZ723903
CTGCCGCACCTCGCTCGCCGTATCGGCACTTAGAATTATGCGGTATTGCCCAAACGGCACAGAACGCAAAACTGCAGCGTTCTGTGCCGTTTTTACTTTATAAAATCTGCTATCGCCTGCGCGTTGTGCCGCCCTTTTCATAGAGCTTTTTCAATGCCGCGTGTAAAGTAGTGCAATACACCCAATCATTTCAACGGCGGTTCCAGCCGCAGTATTATTCAGCCTACATACAAACCTCCAGTCGGTATGTATGTACAAAACTATCATAGCGGGGAAGCACATCACCATGAATCCCACCTTTTATAAGATAACAGTCTGCCAAATCATCACGCTGTTCGGCAATGCTGCACTGCGGTTCGCGCTGCCGTTGTATCTTCTGCGCCGGACCGATTCCGCCGCACTGTTTCAGACCCTGCTGTTTACTGCAATTCAGGCCCATGCACCCACCGGGCAGACAGGCCGCTTTATGAGCCTTATCACTGTCTGTGCCTGCCTGACCCAGCCAGCCGGGCAGGCGGCGTTCGGGTTTTTGTACGGCCGCTTTGCTGCCCTGCCCAGTGCCGTGCTTTTTACGGCGGCGGCTGCTTCGATTTTTATAAACCTTGCTGCATCGCACATTTTCAAAAAAGCCGTTTCTTTTACAAAATCATGAACGCTTTTTTACCAATTTATTAAAAAGTTCTTATTGACAAACATTCTGCAAACCGTATAATGTATCTTGTGTGTGCATCTATAGGGTAAATCTTTTCTGCCCTGACACATTGGCGTTGTATGTGCTGCTGCAGCGGCCCCCTGCGCGTGGGGCCGTGTAACAAACCTTTGCGGGGCGGCATAATTGACGCTGACTCGTCAAGGACTCTGTACCGGCCTAAGGAAGAAACGGTGCGTAAAGAGGGTTCTGTAACGGGAAATTCCGCAAAGGGGGATGCAATAAAAATGAATGAAAATCTAATCGTATCTCTGAAAGACATTGTTGTCGATTTCGATGGGCAAAAAGTCCTTGACGGGCTTTCGCTGGACATCCACGACAAGGAATTTGTCACCTTCCTCGGCCCCTCCGGCTGCGGCAAGACGACAACCCTGCGTGTGATTGCCGGTTTTGTCACCCCGAAATCGGGCAATGTCTTTTTTGATGGCAAGGACATCGCCAACATGCCGCCCTACAAGCGGCCGGTAAACACGGTGTTCCAGAAGTACGCGCTCTTCCCGCACCTGAATGTGTTTGAAAATGTCGCTTTCGGCCTACGCCTGAAAAAGATGACCGAGGAGGAAATCCGCCCCAAGGTGCTGGAAATGCTCGAGATCGTCGGCCTGAAAGGGTTTGAGCGCCGCAGCATCCATCAGCTGTCCGGCGGTCAGCAGCAGCGTGTTGCCATTGCCCGCAGTTTGGTCAACCAGCCGCGCGTCCTTTTGCTGGACGAGCCTTTGGGCGCACTTGACCTCAAGCTGCGCAAGGAGATGCAGCTGGAATTGAAGCGCCTGCAACGTGAGATGAACATCACCTTTGTCTATGTCACCCACGATCAGGAGGAGGCCCTTACCATGTCGGACACCGTTGTGGTCATGTCCGGCGGCAAAATTCAGCAGATCGGTTCCCCGCAGGACATTTACAACGAGCCTAAAAACGCTTTTGTCGCGCGCTTTATCGGCGATTCCAACATCGTGGACGGTGTCATGCTCAAGGACTTTCTTGTCAACTTCGGCGGGTATGATTTCACCTGTGTGGACCGCGGCTTCAAGCCGAACGAGCCTGTGCAGGTCGTTATCCGCCCCGAGGATGTGCAGATCGTGCCGCCCTCTGTCGGTATGCTGACCGGCCTTGTGCGTGAGGTCATCTTCAAGGGCGTTCACTTTGAAATGCATGTTGATGTCGAAGGCTATGAGTGGATCATCCACTCCACGCAGGCCAGCCAGCCCGGTGAGCTTATCGGCATGAACATCGGCCCGGACGAAATTCATATCATGAAGCGTTCGGAGGTGTAAGCAATGCTCAAATCCAAGTCCTCCCGCTGGCTGGCAGGACCGTACCTGCTCTGGATGGCCATTTTCACTGTCGTGCCGCTGGTCATCGTCGTCTGGTACGCCATGACGAACACCGACGGGCAGTTCACCCTTGACAACCTGACCCAGATTGGCCGGTATTCCAGCGTATTTGCCCGCAGCCTGATTCTGGCCGCCATTTCCACGGTAGTCTGCCTGGTCATGGCGTTCCCGGTCGGGTATTTTCTCTCCCGCCTGCGCGCCAACAAGCAGCATATCATGCTCATGCTTATTATGCTGCCCATGTGGATGAACTTCCTGCTGCGCACCTACGCATGGATGACCCTGCTTGAGAAAAACGGCCTTATCAACAAATTCTTCGGTCTGTTCGGCCTTGGCCCCTTCAACATGATCAATACCTCCGGCGCGGTCGTGCTGGGCATGGTCTACAACTATCTGCCCTTCATGATTCTGCCCATCTACACGGCCATGACGAAGATCGATGATTCCATCGTCGAGGCCGCGCAGGATCTGGGCTGCAACGTCTGGCAGATTTTGTTCCGCGTTCTGGTGCCGCTGACCGGTCCCGGCATCGCCACCGGCATTACGCAGGTCTTCGTGCCTGCCGTGTCCACCTTTATTATCAGCCGTATGCTGGGCGGCGGCTCCAACCTGCTGATTGGCGACTTGATTGAGCTGCAGTTCCTCGGCAACTCCTACAACCTGAACCTCGGCTCTGCCATGAGTCTGGTACTGATGGTTATCGTCCTGCTCTGCATGAGCTTCACTTCGAGCTTTGATGAGTCCGAGATGGAAGGAGTGATGTGAGATGAACAAAAGACACTCTGCGCTCCTCATGCGCACCTACGTCATTCTGGTGTTCTGCTTCATGTATCTGCCCATCGCGGTCATGATTGCGTTCAGCTTCAATGAGAGCAAATCCCGCTCGAACTTTACGGGCTTCACCCTCGGCTGGTACAAGAGCCTGTTCCACAACGAGATGATTTTGTCCGCGCTGGGTCTGAGCCTTGTGCTGGCGCTGGTGTCCAGCATTATCGCCACGGTGCTGGGCACGCTGGCGACCCTTGGCATCAACTCGATGTCCCGCAAAAGCCAGCTCATCATCAATAACATCAGCTATGTGCCTGTCGTCAATCCGGAGATCATCACCGGTGTCTCACTGATGCTTCTCTTCGTCATGGCGCAGAACTTCGGCATCGGCGGCGAGAGCGGCATCTTCGGCTGGCCGACGCTGCTGATTGCACACATCACCTTCAATATCCCGTATGTTATCTTTAATGTAGGCCCCAAGCTGCGCCAGCTCGATCCCAGCCTGTACAATGCAGCGCTGGATCTGGGCTGCACACCGCGCCAGGCTTTCACCAAAGTCATCATGCCACAGCTGTCCCCGGCCATTTTGTCGGCATTCCTCATCTGCCTGACCTACTCTATTGATGACTTCATGATTTCCTACTTCAACTCCGGCACAATGCAGACACTGCCTATCGCCATCTACTCGATGACCCGCAAGAAGGTCAGCCCCGAGATCAACGCGCTGTCTGCAGTCATATTCTGCGTCATTCTGGCAATCATCCTGATTTCCAACGCCGCAGACTCCCGCGCCTACCGCCGCAACCAGAAGGCCATCCGCAAAGCCATGCTGGACGAAGGGGGGCGCTGAAGATGAAACTGAAAAAGTTTTCCGCTGCAGCGCTGGCCGCACTGACTGTCACCATGATGAGCGCCGTGCCGGTGCTGGCCGCCGATGACATCGAGGTCAACGAGGATATTTCCGTCTCCGACGACTACGATTGGAAGCGCTTTGCCAACGACCATATCACGCTGAATGTCTACAACAACGGCCTGTACATCTCCGACGGCTCTGACGACAGCGTAAATGTGCTGTCCGCCTTTGAGGATTTGACCGGCATCAAGGTCAATTACACGACCTACGACTCCAACGAGAGCCTCTACGCCAAGCTGAAATCCGGCGGCGTATCCTATGATGTTATCTTCCCATCGGATTACATGGTGGGCAAGATGGCAAACGAGGGCATGCTGTCCGAGCTGAACATGGACAACATCCCGAACTTTGCCGGCATCGGCGAGACCTACCTTGACCGCAGCTTTGACCCCGGCAACAAGTACAGTGTGCCCTACATGTGGGGCACAACGGGCATCATCTACAACACGACGATGGTCGAGGAGCCGCCGACGAAATGGGCGGACATGTGGGACGTCGAGTACACGAACAATGTCCTGATGTTCAACAACTCCCGCGACGCCTACGCCATCGCCGCCAAAACGATTGGCCTGTCGATGAACCCGCAGTCTGTGGACGAGATCACCGCCATCACCGACGCGCTGAAGGCCCAGAAGAACATCGTGCAGGCCTACGTCATGGACGAGGTCTTCGACAAGATGGAGGGCGGCGAGGCCGCCATGGCACCCTATTACGCGGGCGATGCCATTACGATGATCGACGAGAACCCTGATCTGGCCTTCGTCCACCCGGAGGAGGGCGTCAACTTCTTCATCGACAGTATGTGCATTCCGGCCAACGCCAAGCATCAGGAGGCCGCCGAAATGTTCATCAACTACCTGTGTGAGCCGGACGTCGGCCTTGCCAACGCGGACTTCATCGGCTATTCCACCCCCATCACCGCCGTGTGGGAAATGCTGGACGATGATCTGAAGTACAGCGAGATCGCGTACCCGGATGCGGAAGTACTCGATAAGGCAGAGGTCTTTGAGACGCTGCCTGATGAGATCAACGCTGCTATGGACTCCCAGTGGAGCGAGATGAAGAGCTTTGAGGAGGGCGGCAGCGGCTGGATGGTCGTTGTGCTGCTGATGCTCGCGCTCCTCATTTCCGCATTCAACATCTGGCGCAAGCTCCGCAAGAAATCGCGCGACAATTACTGACCCTCTGCAGTGCATCGCTTCATGATGCACTGCATTTTTATTTTCATTGCGCTGGCACGCCGCTTTGCATTTTTGCTCTGACTGTGCTATACTCCATTTGAGCATTTGTAATTTTTGATTTGATTGGTAAGGAGGGCGCATCTATGCCCGAAAAGCAAACCACCTATACAGAGAAATTCACCGTCTACCGCACGGACGGCGACCACCTCGGCAATGTCAAGCTTGGGGCGCTGCTTCGCTATGCCCAGCAGGTCGCTACCGCCCACGCCGAGGCCGTAGGGCTGGACGATGCCCTGTACCGCAAGACCCACACCGCCTATGTGCTGGCCAAGCTGGCCCTGCACATTGAGCGCCTGCCCCGCGTTGATGAGGAGCTGACCCTGCTCACCCAGCCGGAAAACTGCAAGCGGGCTGTCAACAAGCGCATCACCCATTTTTATGATGCCTCCGGCGCAGAGGCTGCCGTCATGGACAGCCGCTGGGTGCTCATTGATACAGAAAAGCGCATCATCCTGCGCAAGCACCCTGAACAGTTCAACGATCAATGGGCCGCCGATGTCCCGTTTGAGCTGCCGATCAAGCTGCCCCGCATCGCCCCCGAGGACTGCGAGGTGCTGGGGGAGCAGCAGGCTGTCTATTCCCGCTGCGATATGAACGGGCATCTGAACAACACCCGATACGCCGACATCGTCTGCGATGCCGTGCCATGGGAGGTGTGGGATACCGCGCAAATCCGCGATTTTACGATCAGCTACCACCGTGAGGTTCCCCGCGGGGAGTGCTTCACCCTGCGCCGCGCCAGACCGGCAGAGGACACCTTCTATTTTGATGGCGAACGGGAAGGCAAATCTGCCTTTGAGGCACAGCTGATTTTCAAACACTTATAATTTCTACACAAACCCCTGTTACACTGTTTACATCGACAATGTAAAGGAGTTATTATTATGACAAAGCAAAAATTCGGCCTGACCGGCACGGCGCTCAAAACCATTGCGCTGGTGCTCATGGTGATGGATCACATTCACTACTTTTTTGAATTTACGGGCGTTGTACCGGAATGGTTCAGTATGCTGGCGCGGCTGTCCGCGCCGCTGTTTCTGTTCTGCACTGTTGAGGGCTTTGCCCATACCCATGACCGCAGGCGCTACTTCCTGCGTATCTGGGCCATCGGTACTGCGATGGGCACGGTGGAATTTTTTATGATCTATGCAGGGGCCTTCCGCCGCGGGGACTGCTTCTACCCGCTGAATGCCATTTTTCAGGATCTGATGCTGCTCTGCATCATCTGGCAGGGCATTGACTGGCTGCGCCAGCGCCGGTTTGTGCGGGGCGCACTGGCTGCTGCCATGCCGATTCTCTGGCCGATTTGCATCGTAGCGCTGCTGACGCTTTTTCCCAAAATTCAGGACGCACCGATCGGCTCCTCCGTGTTGGCGTGGGTCATCACCGCGCCGCTGCCTTTGTGGACATCCATCACCGATGGCGGCTGGTCTTTTCTGGCCGGCGGCATCGCGCTGTATGCGCTGTATAACCACAAGCGCCTGCGGCTGGTCGTTTGGGCGGCTATGACCTTCCTGTGTGATTTTGTTCTGGTCTTTCTGCAGGTTCGCGGTCTGCCGGATTTTGCCTTTTCCCAGATGTTCACAGTCTACTATGAGTGGCTCGGTGTTTTTGCCGTTATCGGCATGGCGCTGTACAACGGCCAGCGCGGCAGCGGCCACAAGCAGCTGTTCTACTGGTTCTACCCGGCACATGTCTACCTGCTTTACGGTGCATCCTGTCTTGTTTACAGCTTACTGCAATAAAAGAGGCTATTATGGCAAACATTCTGGCGGTCGATGATGACCGTGACCTTTGTACGCTGCTAAAAACAGCGCTTGAGCGTGACGGCCACACCGTAGAAACGCGCACCTCCGGCACGCAGCTGACCGATACGCTCTGCCGCTGGGCAGACTGCATCCTGCTGGATGTGATGATGCCCGGCGAGGATGGCTTCGCCGTCTGCAGGCGCATCCGCGCCGAGACAGACGCGCCAATCTTATTTTTGACCGCGCGTACCGATGAGCCGTCGGTGCTGACAGGCCTTGGCCTTGGCGCGGACGATTACCTGACCAAGCCGTTCCGCATAGCGGAGCTGCGTGCGCGGGTCGCAGCACACCTGCGGCGGCAGAACCGCACACCATCCCATAAGATCACCCGCGGCGGGGTGGCGCTGGATCTTTCCGCCAAGGAAGCCAGCGTTGGCGGCACGCCTTTGCACCTGACAAAATCCGAGTACGCTATCTGCGAGCTGCTGACCCTCCATGCAGGGCAGACCTTTTCCAAAGAACAAATCTATGAAGCGGTGTTCGGTTACGATGGTACAGCGGATGACACGGCCATCACCCAGCACATCAAGAACATCCGCGCCAAGCTGCGCGCGGCCGGGGCAGGGGAGGTGCTGCAAACGATATGGGGAGTAGGCTACCAATGGCAAAACGAAAACTGACATCCCTGCGCAGTGTTCTGCTGCGGTATCTCCTTTTGTGCGGCGGCGGGTGCGCTCTGATTCTGGTGCTCTGGTGGGGCATTTTTATGCAGCTGATAAACATCGGTTTTCTGCTGCCTGCCGTGGCGTCTGCCCAGGCCTGTGCCGAGGCCCGGGAGACCGTGGCCGCCGTGACCGCAGAAACATTTGATTCCAACCAAATCAGTGACCTGTGCCGCTGGGCTGTGGTGCAGAATGACGCAGTGCTGCAGACCAACATGACCGCCCGTCAGCTGAAAATTGCCCTCAACGCCTTTCACGGTGGCAGCGGCAATCTGGTGCTGATGCAGTACCAGTACGATGTTAAAATGGCTGACGGAAGCTTTTGCCTTTTACAGTACGACTATGCCTTGCCCTACGCTGACCCGGCCCTGCGGGACACGCTGCCGGATTTCCAGACCTGCTATATTTTGCTGCTGGCGGTGCTCATTCTCGCTTGGCTGGGCTGGCAGACCCACTGCACCGTGCGCACTTTTGCCGCAGAAACTGCCCGGCTGAACGCCGCCGTAGATGCTATTGCCGCCCGGCAGCTGGAGCAAATTGACACGGACGGCGTGCGCATCCGGGAATTTGCCGCCACCTTACAGGCCTTACAGACGATGGGCCGCGAACTGACGGACAGCCTGCAAAGCCAATGGCGGATGGAGCAGCAGCGCGCCGAGCAGATTGCCGCGCTGACGCATGACTTGAAAACGCCGCTGTCCATCATTCAGGGCAACGCAGACCTGCTGGCCGAGGATGCTCTGTCCGCCGACCAGCAGACACAGGTCGAAGCCATCCTGCGCGGCACAGAGCGCGCACGCCACTATTTGGCCGCTCTGCGCACAGCCGGCGCAGCACCTGCCGTACAAACATCGCTGGCCAGCCACGCCCTCACGGAACGGCTGGCGCAGACAGCCCGCGCCCTCTGCGCGCCTGCCGGAATCCATTTTATATTACAGGAGGAATGGCAGGGGACGATCCGTGCTGCAGAAAACGACCTGCTGCGCGCTGCGGAAAACCTTTTGGACAACGCCGCCGCCCACACTCCGCGCGGCGGAACCGTCACCCTGACCGTTGCAAGGGAAAACAACCGCTTTATTTTGCGCGTGACCGATACCGGCCCCGGCTTTACCGCCGCAGCACTGGCACGGGCGGGGGAGATGTTCTACACAGATGCCGCGCGCAGCGACAGTGCCCATCAGGGGCTGGGACTGTATTCTGCACGCAGGACCGCTGCAGCCCATGGCGGTACCCTGCGGGTATCCAACACACCCGGCGGCTGCGCCGAGCTTTGCCTGCCCATTTGTGAATAAATTGAGAAATTACAAAAAAATGACAAAACGCTCTTGACATTCGGTGACAAAACAGTTACAATTTAGTTGCAAGCTAAATGAACCCCAAGTCAAATAGCTTTAACCACATTTTTCATGTGTTCTTCTCCTCCTTTCTTGTAAATCCCCGCCCATCCCTCAGGGCGGGGATTTCTTTTTTTGTATCTGCATTTTACATTCTTACATTCTTAAGACAGCATTTCACTTTACAAGGTTTTTCAATCGTGATAAAATAAAAGTCGTATGTCCTTATCCGCCTGTATATGCAGGCTGTATTATTATAAACTGTATGCATATCGTTTTTTGAGAAAGCAAGAGAGGGAAAAGCAATACCATGGCACAATCTCGTTCCGGCAAAAAATCCACAAAGAGCTCCGGCACCAAAAAGCGCTCCGGCTCTGCCAAAGGTACCTCCCGCAGCAATGCGGGGCGCACTGCGTCCGCACGCAGCAGTGCCGGGCATGAGCGTCAGCCGTCCCGCCGCGCCCAGCGCCGTGCGCAGACCCCTAACCTTACCCGCAGTGTTCTGCTGGTAGGCCTTGGCCTGCTGTGCGTAGCGCTTGTGCTGGTGCCCGGCCAGAATTTCTGGAGCACGCTGCGCAGCTGGTATTTTGGCATCTTCGGCATCATGACCTATCTGGTCGGGCCGTTTCTGCTGTACCTTGCCTATCTGCTGGCCTCCGGCTACCGCGTAGCGCTCTTTGCGGGGAAGGTATCCCTGATGGGGATTCTCTGCGCCAGTGTGCCGGTCATCTTCTCCAAGCTGAATGTGGAAAGCCTCAAGGTAGGGGAGATCATCAAGATGCTCTTCACCCGCGGCGGCACCTATTTCTGGGAGGGCGGCGTTCTGGGTGCCCCCATCGGTGCCACCCTGCTGGCGCTGTTCGGCCGTCCGGCTTCCAATATTATTATGCTGCTCGTCCTTCTGCTGGGTGTGATGTTCTTTTTTGCCATCACCCCGGTCGATATTGTCCTCTTTCTGGACGCGCGGTATAAAGCCTTTCAAACCCGCCAGCAGGAGCGCGCCGCCGCTGAAACAGCCTACGACACCCGGCTTTTCAACGCTGCACCGGAGGAGGAGAGCGTTGAGAACCTGACCGGTGCGCTGCCCGATTCCTCCCCCCGGCCGCACCATCCGGTCTATGATGTCATTGCCGACACCAGCCGTTTCCCGAAGCAGCAGGCTGCACCGTCCCGGCAGCCGTACACAGCCCCCGTCACACCGGTCACGCCCGAAGCCCCCTTTACTGCGCAGTCTGCCGCAGCACGCCCGGGCTTTGATGTAGACCTCGGCCCGTCCAGCACCGAAAGCGCCCGCCGCAAGGCGGAAGCCAACGACCCGCTTGAGCCGGTCAGCATCGGGCCGGGCGGCACCTTCGGCATGGACCCGCTGTCCGGCAAGACCAGCGGCCCGCTGCATTACGCCCAGCCGCCGCAGCCCGCGCCTGCCCCGCAGGAGGACTTTGAACTGCAGCTAGAGCCTGCCGAGGAACCGGCAGCGCCCGCTGCTGCACCGGCTGCCCAGCAGCCCATTGATGAGCTGGACGCACTGATCAACCGTGCCGTCAGCGGACATGCCCCCTACTATACCCCGCAGGAGGTCAGTGCCGAGACGACCCTTGAACTGCCTGTGCCTGCAGAGTTTGAAACACCGCTTACCCCGGTGCCGCAGGAGCCGCGCTTTGACACACCGCTTATCCCTGTGGAGGAGGAGCCGGAGCAGACCCCCGTGCAGTTGCCGCAGCTCGACATGACCGGGCGGGTACAGGGCGATACCGTAGTGCTCTCTCCGGCAGATCTTGCCGCCGGTATGGCTGCAAAAGACATGCCCCCGCTGGGTGCGCCCGCTCCCGCAGCCCCGGCAGCCCCCATCGCCGCACCGATTCCGACGCTGGGCGGCAGCTTCAGTGATACAGGCAGCGCAGTCAGCGCCGCCTGGGAATCCGGCCGCTCGGTGTCCGAGATGCTGGACGCTATGGCGGCAGAGCCTGCAGCGGCTCCCGCTGCCAACAGCACACCCGCAGCGCAGCCCATGACCCGCCCGGCTACCGAGACGACCCAAAGCAGCTTTACCGTACCTCAGCAGGGGCAGGCCGCCCGTGTGCAGGTCAGCACGGCCGTCGGCAACTCGGCCGGTGCGCCGGTCCATACACCGCCCTGCGCGGCCAAGGCGGACCCGAACGCCATGCGCCTGCCTACTTCTGTGGAGCAGCCGCCTGAGCCCTACTGCTATCCGTCGCTGAATCTCTTCAACGCGACCCGCCCCGATGACGAGGCCGGTGCCGCCCGCGAGATGAAGAAAAACGCTGATATTCTGGTAAATACGCTGGACAGCTTCGGCGTCAAGACCACGATGCTCGACATCTGCCGCGGCCCCTCTGTCACCCGGTATGAGCTGCAGCCCCAGGCGGGCATCAAGGTCAGCCGCATCACCAGCCTTGCCGATGATATTGCACTGAATCTTGCCACGGCGGGCGTGCGCATCGAGGCTCCCATCCCCGGCAAGCCCGCAGTCGGCATCGAGGTTCCCAATAAGATCCGCTCCACGGTCAACATCCGCGCGGTCTTTGAATCCCAGAATTATATCAATATGCGCAGCCCCCTCACGATGGCGCTTGGCAAGGATATTGCCGGCACGGCGCAGGTTGCTGACCTGTGCAAAATGCCGCACCTGCTGATTGCAGGCTCTACCGGCAGCGGTAAATCTGTCTGTGTCAACTCTATCATTATCAGCTTCCTGTTCCGCTCCGGCCCGGAGGATGTCAAGCTCATCCTCATAGACCCGAAGGTCGTTGAGCTGGCAGAGTACAACGGCATCCCGCATCTTTTGATGCCCGTTGTGACCGAGCCGCGCAAGGCAGCCGGTGCGCTGGGTGCAAGCGTAGCTGAAATGGAGCGCCGCTACAAGCTTTTTGCCGAGAACAATGTCCGTGAGATCAAGGCCTACAACAAGCTGGCCGCCCAGACGGGCATGGAGCATCTGCCCTATATCGCCATCGTCATTGACGAGCTGGCGGATCTGATGATGGTTGCCGGCAAGGAGGTCGAGGATTATATCTGCCGCATTGCGCAGAAGGCCCGTGCCGCCGGTATCCACCTGATCGTTGCGACCCAGCGCCCCAGTGTCGATGTTATCACCGGCCTTATCAAAGCCAACATCCCCAGCCGTATTGCGTTTGCCGTTTCCAGCCAGATCGACAGCCGTACCATTCTGGACTCCGGCGGTGCCGAAAAGCTGCTGGGCAACGGTGACATGCTCTTCCTGCCGGTCGGCGCATCGAAGCCGGTCCGCGTGCAGGGCACCTTTGTCACTGATGAGGAGATCGGTGCCGTGCTGAGCTTTATCAAGTCCACCTCCACCGCACAGTACGATGAGGAAATGATAGCCGAGATGGAGCGCCGTGCCGTTGCCGAAAAAGGCAGCAAGCGAGGCGGGGACGATGACGGCGAGGCAGGCGGCGCACTGGATGCCATGTTTGAGCAGGCTGTTGAGTGCGTCATCGAGGCCGGACAGGCCAGCACCAGCCTTTTGCAGCGCCGCTGCAAGCTGGGCTACGCCCGCGCGGCCCGCATCATGGACCAGATGGAGCAGGAAAAGATCATCGGCCCCTATGAGGGTGCCAAGCCCCGTGCCGTGCTGGTGACAAAAGCCCAGTGGGAGGAGCGCAAGCTCAACGGTCAATATGATGAATAAGCAGAAGGGCTGGCGCATCGCGGCCGCTGTGCTGGCTGGATTGCTGCTGCTTTCTGCCTTTGTCATTCAGCTGGCGGGCGGCCGCGGCCCTCTGCCAAGCTGGCAGCAGCTGCGCGCTGCGCTGGGCGTACCGCTCCGCACGGAGGAAAGCGCACCAAAGCCTGCACCCGGCAGCACCGCCGTGTATGTGCTGGATGTCGGGCAGGGTGACGCCGTTTTGATCTGTCAGGACGGTGCATATTGCCTGATCGACACCGGCCCCGCCGAGGCCGAGGAGGCACTGCTCTACGACCTGCATGCGCTCGATGTCGAATCGCTGGACTATCTGGTGCTCACGCATCCCCACGCCGACCATACCGGCAATGCCCGGGCGGTGCTTTCCGATTTCCCGGTCAAACAGCTTTTGCTGCCGCTGTGGGAGCCGGGTGCCGATGATACCGCCGACTGGCCCCGCCGGCTCGCTGAATATGCCGCAGAAAACGGCACTGAGCTAATCACAGCGGAGCCAGAGGATTGCTACCCGCTGGGCGGCGGCACACTCATGATCCTGCAGGGCGGCAGCAAAGATGCCGCAAGCGTCAACGATATTTCGCTCTGTACGATGTTCACGGCCGGAGACTTCCGCTTTCTCGACACCGGCGATGCCGAGGAAGCTGCCGAGCAGCGGCTTCTTGATACCTACGGTTCTGCCCTGCATGCCGTGCTTTACAAGGCAGGGCATCACGGGTCGTATACCTCCAACAGTGCAGCATTTTTGCAGGCTGTCAGGCCTGCCGCCGTGGCCGTCAGCTGCGGGCTTGATAATGATTACGGCCACCCCCACCGCGCCGCACTTGAAAATTTTGCGGCCATCGGGGCCGAGGTGTACCGCACCGATCAGGAGGGCAGCCTCACCTTTCTATGGCAGAATAACACGCTCAGCGTGGAGACCACCGCAGATGCCTGCGCTCCTGCGGCGTAATAACAAGGAGTAACAAATGACGATCACCGAACAATTCAAAGCTAAACGCTGTGTTTTCTCGATCGAGTGCTTTCCGCCGAGACAGACCACCCAGATGGACAAGCTGAAAGCCACCCTGCAGCAGATGCAGACGCTCAACCCCGGGTTCATCAGCGTCACCTTCGGCGCAGGCGGCTCTGCCGGCGGCGTTTCCACTGCCGAGGTTGCCGACTATATCCAAAACGAGCTGCAGATCCCCACGCTTGCGCATCTGATCTGCATGGGCAACGACCAGATCCGCGCGGCTGAGATCCTCGACCAGCTCGAGGCTGTCGGTGTCCGCGATGTGCTGGCCCTGCGGGGCGACCGCAGCCCCACCCGCCCCGAAAGCCCGGACTTCCGCCATGCGAGCGACCTGACTTCCTTCATCAAATGGAAGAAGCCTGATTTCTCGGTACACGGTGCCTGCTACCCGGAGGGACACCCCGAGGCCGACACCCTGCTGCACGATGTTGAGAATCTGCGGATCAAGCAGGCCGCCGGTGCCGAGCATCTTGTGACCCAGCTTTTCTTTGACAACATGCATTTCTATCGCTTCCTCAATCTGGCGCGCCGCGCCGGCATCACGCTGCCTGTTTCGGCCGGTGTTATGCCGATCGTCAAGCGCAGCCAGATCGAGCGCACGGTTTCGCTTTCCTCGGCCAGCCTGCCCTCGGAGTTTACCCGTATGATCTCCCGCTATCAGGACGATCCGGCCTCGCTGTATGATGCCGGCATCGACTATGCCGTCAAACAGCTGCGCGATCTGATCGAGGGCGGTGCCGATGGCATCCACCTGTATGCCATGAACGATGCCGCCGTGGCCGCCAAGGTCTACGATGGCATCCGGGATCTGCTGTAATGGAGCGCCGCAAGCCCGCCGCCATTGACCGCGCCACAGCGCTGCGCTATATGGGGGCCGCCGGTTGGACGCCGGACACCGCTACCGCAGCCCTGTTGGACAAGGCAGAGGAGCAGGTGCTGGCAGCGGCTGCTCCGCGCGCCGTATACCGCCGCCTGCCGCGCACAGCACTGCCGCTTGAGGACTGCGGCACAGATCTTACCCGCCACCTGCTCGGCTGTGGGGAGGTGCTGCTGCTGGCTGCGACCCTTGGGTCTGAGATCGATAAGCTGCTGCGCCGGATGGAGGTATCCGACATTGCGCTGGCAACCGCCGCCGATGCGCTGGCCTCCGTGCTGCTGGAGCAAGTCTGTGATGAGTTGGAAAGTGAGCTGCGCGCCGCTGTGCAGGCGCAGGGCGTTTTCATGACGGGGCGCTATGCACCCGGCTACGGCGACTGCCCGCTGGAACTGAACGATACCCTTTGCCTGACCGTGGACAGTGTGCGAGGCTGCGGTCTGGCTGTGACCCCCCAGCACCTGCTGACCCCACGCAAAAGCACCACCGCCATTTTAGGCATTGCCGATCACCCCGTGACCGGCACCCGTGCAGGCTGTGCGACCTGCCATCTACGGGATACCTGTTCGTTCCGCAAGCGCGGCACGACCTGTTTCAAACAAGATCGATAGGGGAGAATCGTATGCAGATCCGTGAAGTATTTGACCGTAAGCGCTTTGTCCTTCTGGACGGCGGCATGGGCACCCAGCTGCAGACCCGCGGCCTGCAGCCCGGGCAAAAGCCTGAGTTGGCCGCTCTGGAAATGCCGGATACTCTGACTGCCATCCACGCCGATTACGCCCGCGCCGGCGCGGACATCCTGCTGGCCAACACCTTTGGTGCCAACGCCAAAAAGCTTGCAGGCTGCCCCTGCACGGTCGAGCAGGTCGTTTCTGCCTCGATTGCCTGTGCGCGCAGCGCCGCCGCAGAAACCGGCGCGCTGGTAGCCTTGGACATCGGCCCTCTGGGCGAGCTGCTGGTCCCGGCCGGCACCCTGCGCTTTGAGGATGCCTACGCTGAGTTTGCGCAGGTCATCCGTGCCGGTGCGGCAGCCGGGGCGGATCTCGTCTTTCTTGAAACGATGACCGATCTGTATGAATTGAAGGCGGCCATTCTCGCCGTCAAGGAAAACTGCGCCCTGCCGGTCTTTACCTCGATGAGCTTTGAGAGCCGCGGCCGCACCTTTACCGGCTGTACGGTGGAAAGCTACGCCGTCACAGCCGCCGGTCTCGGTGCCGATGCCGTGGGCATCAACTGCTCGCTGGGTCCCAAGGAGATACTGCCGTTTGCACAGCGGCTCTGCCGCAGCGTCCCGGCCGGTGTACCGGTTTTTGTCAAGCCCAATGCCGGTCTGCCCAACCCGGACGGCAGCTACAACCTGAATGCCGCGGAATTTGCCGCAGAGATGAAAGCTTATGCCTCGATCGGCGTTTCCATGGTGGGCGGCTGCTGCGGCACAACGCCCGACTTCATCGCCAAGCTGCGGGAGACCTTTGCCGCGCTGGTTCCCGCCGACAAGATCCCTATCCGCCGCAGCTGTCTGTGTACGCCGGTTCGCTTTGTCGAGGTGGACGGCATCACCGTTGTGGGAGAGCGCATCAATCCCACCGGCAAAAAGCGGCTGCAGCAAGCTTTGCGGGACGGTGACAGCGCCTATCCCTGCGCTCAGGCCGTAGCCCAGGCCGAGGCCGGTGCCCAAGTGCTGGATGTCAACGCCGGTCTGCCCGGTATTGACGAGGCCGCCACGCTGGAGCAGCTTGTCAAGGACCTGCAAGCCATCACGGATCTGCCGCTCCAGCTCGATTCCTCCAATCCGGAAGCTCTTTCCCGCGCACTGCGCATCTACAACGGCAAGCCCATCGTCAACTCGGTCAACGGAGAGCAGAAGACGCTGGACACCATCCTGCCCCTTTGCAAGAAATACGGCGCTGCCGTTGTCGGCCTGGCACTGGACGAGCATGGCATCCCGGCTGACGCCGAAGGGCGCTTTGCCATTGCAAAACGCATTGCCGCTGCCGCCAATGCGGCCGGTATCCCGAATGAGGATATTTACATTGATTGCCTGACGCTGACCGCCAGCGCCCAGCAGGAGGGGGCCGTTCAGACGCTGGAGGCGCTGACCCGCTGCAAAAAGGAGTTAGGTGTGCGCACGGTGCTGGGCGTTTCCAACATCAGCTTTGGTCTGCCGTGCCGTGGCTATCTGAACACCACCTTCCTGACAATGGCCATGGCGGCGGGGCTTGACCTTGCCATCATGAATCCCAACACGCCGGAGATGATGGCCGCCGTGCGCGCCTACCGGGTGCTGACAAGTCAGGACAAGCAAAGCTCCGACTATGTAGCCGCCTACGCCGATGTACAGATCCAGACCACCCAGACGAGTAAGTCAGCCGCCACCGTGGCCGAGGTCGGTGCGGCCGCCCCGGGCGGAGATGCACTGTTTGAGGCGGTGCGGCGCGGCTTAAAGGCTGAGGCCCGCGCGGCCGCAGACGCCGCCCTGACGATGCGGGAGCCGCTCGATGTCGTAAACACCTCTCTGATTCCCGCGTTGGACGCCGTGGGGGATGGCTTTGAAAAGGGAACTGTTTTCCTGCCGCAGCTGCTGCAGGCAGCCACCGCCGCCCAGGCTGCCTTTGAGTCCATCAAGGCGAAAATCGCCGCCTCCGGACAGGCACAGGGCAGCAAGGGCAAGATCGTCATTGCCACCGTCAAGGGCGATGTACACGACATCGGCAAAAACATCGTCCGCGTTATTCTGGAAAACTACGGGTACGATGTGCTTGACCTTGGCCGCGATGTCGCCCCCGAGCGCGTGGTCGAGGCTGTGCGACAGACGGGTGCAAAGCTTGTAGGTCTGTCTGCCCTGATGACGACCACCGTCCCCAATATGCAGGCCACGATTGAGGCGCTGCACGCTGCCGGACTAGACTGTAAGGTCATGGTAGGCGGTGCTGTTCTTACACCGGACTATGCCCGCAACATCGGTGCCGATTACTACTGCAAGGACGCCAAGGCCAGCGCTGATCTGGCCAAACAGCTTTTGGGATAATACCACCGCCGCGTTTCGCTGATGAAACGCGGCTTTTTCGTAATCAGTTGTAAAAAATACAGGTATGCCCCCATACACCTTGCAGTTTCTGTAAAAATGCGGTATACTAGCTTTGTTTAGCGTTTTTGTAGATTTTCCTTATTTTGTATGGTTTACAGGAGTTTTCTTTTGAAACATGCTGCTAAGGTCGCCGCTTTTCTGGCGATTTTCGTCTTTTTAAATCTGATCCTCTGCTGCTTTATGCCGCCGGACAATGGATCCAGCCTTGCCATGTGGCGCAACTATTATCAAAAAACAGACATCGACCTGGCTGTTTTCGGCTCGTCCTTGGCTACTTGTGCCTTGCCAGAGGATGAACTTAGCCAGAACACAGGTCTATCCGTCTGTAGTCTTGCAACTAATATGCAATCCTGGGATATGACTGAGATTGCAGTCGATACGATATTGCAGGAGCATCATCCCAAAACCGCAATTTTGGTTATGGATTACTACAATATGGGAAGCGACCCCTATCCAAAGGCTCAATATGCTTTTCTGTACGGTAAACTGGAGACTGCACCTGTAGCGCAGATTCCCTCCGTATTACTGCGCTACATGACAGGCAAAACAAACTTTTTCAAGGACACCTCACTTAACGCACTTATTCCTTGGCAAAGCGGCACTTGGCCTAAAGACTGGAAAGCGGCTATCATACAAGAGACAGCAAACATCAAAGAACGATTACAGTCTAATTTTGCCGCCTCTTCTGTTGGCGAAATCGATGTATCCCATCGGCAGAATGCGCCAGATAAAACGATTGATTTCGATACCATTGGTGTTGAAAATACATGGAATTTTTCTGCGCATACCTTTTTACAGAAAAGATATGACGAGCTTGCTGAAATCTGCGACCAATGTCGTACACATAATGTTGACTTGATTGTAATTTGTCCTCCGAAACCGGTACTGGATATTGTCAGTTATGAAAATTACTTTGAGACCTACCAGACCTTCTGCGATTTTTTTGCGGCGCACGGAGCGACCTATTATGATTTTAATCTTGCGAAAGATTCTTTGTTTGAAAACAAAGAGCTTGCCTACTATAGCGATCATACTCACATGAACAAAACCGGCGGACGAGCCTTCTGCCAGTCGATGGCAAAGTTTCTGCAGTTGCGTCAGAGCGGCGCGGATGTCAATGCCCTATTTATAACTCCGCAGGAATATTTAGCCCGGGTAAATTATATTACAAATGTTTATTTTCTAATTGAATCGCATAGTGACAAATTTATTCTGCTCGCAAATTGCTACCACGGCCCCAGTGTACAGGCAGAGTATGAATACCTTGTCAAGGGTCCTAATGACACAGAATACCACACTTTTTCAAATTATACGGACCGTTCTTGGGCTGAATATCCTGTCACGGAGCACGGCACCTACACCTTCCGCGTTAATGCTCGTGTTGTAGGCTCTGATGTTCCTTTTGAACGCTATTATGAGCAGCAAGTTGATTATTAACAGAAAGAAAGGAAAACTGTGGAGATTTACTCATTTGCATTTGTCCTTCTCGTCACAGTCGGGCTGGTGCTGTATTACACCGTGCTGCGCCGCTGCCAGTGGCTTTGCCTGCTGGCGATCAGCCTTGTCTTTTTTGCGGCAAGCGGTTGGCAGGGGATTTTCTTTCTGCTGTTCACCGCACTGACCGTCTGGGGCGGCGGGCTCTGGCTTGCCCGCCTTGACGCCGACTGCGCCGCACGGCGCAAAGCGCCCGGCATCACAAAGGACGAAAAGAAAGCCGTCAAAGCCAAGACGCAGCGCCGCAAAAAAGGTGTTGTTGTGCTTGTGCTGGTCACAAATTTCTTAGTGCTGGGCTATTTTAAATATTGGTCATATTTTGTACGCCTGCTGACTGGTGCGGTGGCGGCCACCGCACCCTCGGCGCTGGGGCTGGTCATGCCGCTCGGCATCAGCTTTTACACCTTTCAGGCGATTGGTTATCTGATTGACTGCTTCCGCGGCCGCCACCCGGCTGAAAAGAACCCCGCCCGTTTTCTACTGTTTATTTCATTTTTCCCGCAGCTGATCCAAGGCCCCATCAACCGGTACGGAGCAATGGAGCCCCAACTGACCGCCGCGCATTCTTGGGGGTGGGAGCGCACCAAGCGTGCCCTCTTTGTAATCCTGTTCGGTGCGATGAAAAAGTATGCCATTGCCAACCTGACTGCGCCTACGATTGCTGCGATCCTTGACCGGAACGATCCCACCCTCGCCGGGTCGATGGCACTGCTGGCGATCCTGCTCTATTCGCTGCAGCAGTATGCGGATTTTTCCGGCGGCATCGACATGGTGCTGGGTGTCGCGCAGCTGTTCGGCATTGAGATGATGCCCAACTTCCGCCAGCCGTATTTTTCCACCTCGCTGGGAGATTTCTGGCGGCGCTGGCATATCTCCCTCGGCGCATGGATGCGTGACTATCTGTTCTACCCGTTCGCGCTGACCAAGCCGATGCAGCGATTCGGCAAATGGGCCACCGGGCACTGGGGCAAGCACTTCGGCCGTGTTTTGCCGGCTGCAGTTGCCAACCTGCTGGTGTTCGCCGTAGTCGGCATCTGGCACGGTCCGCAGGCGCATTATCTTGTATGGGGCCTGTATAACGGTATGGTCATCGCCCTTGCCGATCTGCTCGAGCCTGCCTTCAAAAAAATGAACACTGCCCTGCATATCCCCACCGAGAGCCGTACATGGCATATCTTCCGCATCCTGCGGACCTTCGTCATCGTTAATATCGGCTGGTATTTTGATCGGGTGGGGCTTTCCCTCGGAGCCGCTTATCTGCGCAACACCTTTGTGAGCTTCCGCCCTGAGGCGCTAACTGCTGAGGCTCCCGCCGCCTTTGCCGCTGTCACGGGGCCGGCGTGGGGCATCGTTGCCATCAGCACTGTGCTGGTCTTTGTTCACAGCCTGATTGCAGAACTGGGCCGCGAGCCGTATACAGAGGTTCAGCGGCTGCCGCTTGCCTTGCGCTGGGGTCTTTACTACCTTGTAATGTTTCTTGTCACCCTCAGCTTCATCTGCGTGACCGAGACCTCCGGTTTCCTTTACGCAAACTTCTAAGAAAAGAGATTTTATATGCAGACCAATATTCTGGATTGGCTTGAAGCTACCGCAGCCCATACTCCGGAGGGCGCCGCTGTCGGCGATGCGCAGCAGGACTACACCTGGGCGCAGCTGGCAGAAAACGCCCGCCGCGCCGGCAGCTTTCTGGCCGGTCATACCGCGCCGCGCTGCCCGGTCGCGTTCTATCTGGAAAAATCCGCGCCGGTTTTCGCCGCAATGCTCGGCACTGTCTATGCGGGCTGCTGCTATTCCGTGCTGGACACCCGCCAGCCTGCCGCCCGCACACAGCAGGTGCTGAGCACCCTGCAGCCTTCCCTGCTCATCACTGACCGCAACCATGCGGACGCCGCCGCAGCGCTCGGCTGTTCCTGCAGCGTTTACCTGCTGGAGGATCTGCTCACAGCAGCGGTACAGCCTTCGCTGCTGGCTGCACGCCGTGCGCAGGCTGTGGATGTAGACCCGCTGTACATCAACTTTACAAGCGGCAGCACCGGCGTTCCCAAGGGGGTCACGGTCAGCCACCGCTCGGTGCTGGACTTTATCCCACAGTTTGCCGCCATCTTTGGCATAAAAGCGCAGGATATTCTCGGCAATCAGGCTCCGTTTGACTTTGATGTTTCAGTCAAGGATCTCTACACCGCCTTATACACCGGTGCCAAGGTGCAGATCATCCCGCGTGCCTATTTCAGCCAGCCCACCAAGCTGATGGACTATCTGGCAGACCATGCGGTCACAACGCTGGTCTGGGCTGTCAGCGCGATGTGTTTTGTCTCGATCATGAACGGCTTCGGCTACCGCGTGCCTACCGCAATACGGCAGGTGTTATTCAGCGGCGAGGTCATGCCCATAAAGCATCTCAACAAATGGAAGGCCGCCCTGCCGCAGGCCCGTTTCGTAAACCTCTACGGCCCTACTGAGATCACCTGCAACTGCACCTACTACATCCTGCCGGATCGTGCCTTTGCCCCGGAGGAGGTGCTTCCCATCGGACACGCCTTCCCCAATGAAAAGGTGTTTCTATTGGACGAAAACGACCGCCTTGTCACCGAACCCGGCCAGGCAGGGGAGTTGTGTGTCTCCGGCACGGCGCTGGCGCTTGGCTACTACGCCGACCCGGCCCGCACGGCGCAGGCCTTCACCCAAAATCCGTTGAACACCCGCTGGTATGAGCGCATCTATCGCACAGGCGACCTTGCACGCTGCGATGCGGCGGGGGAGTTCTATTACATAGGCCGCAAGGATTTTCAGATCAAGCACATGGGGCATCGCGTAGAGCTGGGCGAGATCGAGGCCGCAGCCATGCGCTGCGATGCTGTGACGCGCGCCTGCTGCATCTTTGATGCAGAGAAGCAGCGGCTGCACCTGTTCTATACCGGCAGCTGCGAGAAAGCGGCCCTGCTGGCCGCGCTCAAAGCAGCCCTGCCGCCCTTTATGCAGCCGAACACGGCCCTGCAGCTGGACGAGCTGCCGATAAACAAAAACGGCAAGATCGACCGCACGGCACTGGCCGCACTGACCAAAAAAGGAGCCCGAAAATGACAGATGCCACTTTGCAGCAGCTTGCGGCCGCCTACGGCACGCCGACCTTTGTCTTTGATGTGGATGCCCTGCAGGCGCGTGTGCGCGCTATACAGGAGGTATTCGGCCCGGACATTAAGCTCTGCTATTCCATCAAGGCCAATCCGTTTTTGCTGCCCGCCATGTCCGCCGTCACTGCGCGGCTGGAGGTATGCAGCCCCGGCGAGTTGTCCGTATGCGAGAGCCTGCAGGCAGCGGATGCGCGTGTCATCTATTCCGGCGTCAACAAAACACCTGCCGACATTGCCCGTGCCGTCGCAGACGGTGCCGGAAGCTACACCGCAGAATCCCTTTTGCAGGTCCGCTATCTGCAGGAGGCTGCCCGCGCGGCGGGCCGCCGTCTGCCTGTGCTGCTGCGGCTGAACGCCGGCAGTCAGTTCGGCATGTCGAAGCAGGATCTTTTTTCCGCCTTAAAAAACCGCGCAGAAACACCGGATCTTGACTTTATCGGCATTCACTATTTTGTCGGCACCCAGCGCAAAAAGCTGACCTCCCAGCAAAAAGAGCTGACCATGCTGCAGGCGCTTTATGATGAGATCGAGCAGACCTTCGGTCTGCGCCTGCCGGAACTGGAATATGGCCCCGGCCTGCCTGTGCCGTACTTTGACGGCGATGACTTCACCGACACCCTTGCCCCTGCCAGAGCCCTCGCCCCTGCACTGCAGGAGGCTGCAGGGTGGGCGCACCTGACTGTTGAGATGGGCCGCTTTTACACCGCCGAATGCGGCTTTTACCTGACAACCGCCATGGACTGCAAGGATCATGACGGCCAGCATTACTGCATTGTGGACGGCGGCATGAACCACCTGAACTATCTGGGACAGATCATGGGAATGAAGCGCCCGCACCTGCGCCATTTTGCCGCGCAGCAGGGGACGCAGCAGGACTGGACACTCTGCGGCAGCCTGTGTACGACCAACGATGTTCTGGTGCGCAGCATCTCCCTGACCGGGCTGCAGCCCGGCGACCTGCTTGTCTTTGAAAACGCCGGCGCCTACTCTGTCACAGAGGGACTGGGCCTTTTCCTCAGCCGCGACCTGCCGCAGATCGTTCTGTGGCAAAACGGTGCGCCGCAGCTTGTCCGCGCCCTCACGCCAACTCACCCCCTCAACACCCCGTTGGGGGATATGTAAACCAAAAAGGAGCATTATTATGGAACAATTACTGGAAATTCTGAGCGAGATCAAGGAGGATGTAGATTTCACGACCTGCACCACGCTGATCGATGACGGCATTCTCGATTCCTTCGACATCCTGCAGATCATCTCCGCACTGAATGAAGCGTATGACATCTCTATCCCCGCCTCTGAGATCATGCCGCAGAACTTCAACAGTGCTGAGTCCCTTTACAAGATGGTTGAGCGCCTGCAGGAAGATTGACGGAAAACGCTTGCATTTATCCGGGACTTATTGTATAATACTAAAAGCGGACAGGGCTGAATTGCGCTGTTTCGCGTACAGATGCAGGTCCCGCGCGTGGGCAGCCTGTGAACCATGTCAGGCGGGGAACCGAGCAGCATTAAGCGGTGCTTGCACAGTGCCGCGGTCAAGCCTGCATCTGTACGCAAAGCAGCGCAGCCGCGTGCTCTGCCCGCTTTATTTGTATCTTAACGGGAGGTGGGCAGATGTACCGCGCCTTATACCGCAAATGGCGCCCCCAGCGCTTTGCAGATGTTGTCGGCCAGACAGCCATCGTCACAGCCCTGCAAAACCAGATCGCAGCGGGCCGCATCGGCCATGCGTATCTGTTCACCGGCACCCGCGGCACCGGCAAAACGACCTGCGCCAAGATCTTTGCCAAGGCGGTCAACTGTCTGGATACCTCCAGCCCTGACCCCTGCGGCGAATGTGAGATCTGCAAGGGTATCGACTCCGGCGCTGTCATGGACATTATCGAGATGGACGCTGCCTCCAACAACGGCGTTGACGACATCCGCGACCTGCGGGACGAGGTGGCGTATCTGCCCTCGGTCTGCAAGTACAAGGTCTATATCATTGACGAGGTCCACATGCTCTCCACGGCAGCTTTCAATGCACTGCTGAAAACGATGGAGGAGCCGCCCGAGCATGTCATCTTCATTCTGGCAACGACCGAGGTTCAGAAGGTCCCTGTCACGATCCTGAGCCGCTGTCAGCGGTACGATTTCACCCGTATCACGGCAGATGACATTGCTAAACGCCTGCTTTATGTAGCCGGGCAGGAAAAAATCGATCTGGACGAAAACGCCGCACAGCTGATTGGCCGTCTGGCCGATGGTGCCATGCGTGATGCACTGTCTATACTCGACACCTGCGCCGGTGTGGATAATAAGGTAGATGAAGCGCTGGTACGCCGTATGGCAGGCGTCACAGACAGGGGATACCTGTTTGAGATCAGTGATGCGATTGCAGCCGGGGATTCGGTTGCCGCGCTTGAAAAGATTGCCGCCCTGCGCCAGCAGAGTGTTGATATGCGGCGCCTCTGCATAGAGCTTGCCGGTCATTACCGAAACCTGATGCTCAGCGCCCTGCCGGGCGGCACGGCACTGCTGGCCGGTATCTCTCCCGAGGAGGAGGCTGCCTACAATCAGCGTCAGGATTTCCCGCAGGGTGATGCCATCCGCGCCATCAACGCCTTCGGCTCCGCACTTGAGAAGATGAGCCGCGGCACCGACCAGCGCATCGAACTGGAGCTGGCTGTCTTTTCGCTGACGCAGCCGGAGATCACTGCCGCCGCCCCTGTTGTGGTACAGCAGGTCGCGGCCCCCGCAGCACCGCAGGCCTTTGCATCCGCACCGCCTGTGCAGCCGGCTGCTACCATCGTGCCCCCGGTTGCGCAGTCAAGCGCTGTACCTGCTGCTTCGGCTGAGCCGGATGATCTGCCGCCGCCCATTGATGACGACCCGCCGTTCCTGCAGCCCGAGTTAAGACCCGCGTCCCAACAGACTGTGCCGGCCGCACAGCCCGCTGTCCCTAAGCCCGCACCGCGTAAAGCGGAGCCGGCGCGTTCTGCCGGCCCGCTGGAGCCGTTCGGCTTCTGGCCTGCTGTGCTGTCCGACCTTGAAGAGAATGATGCCATGCTGATTTCTTTTCTGCGGGGCACAAAAGCCTACTGTGACGGAAAGCGTGTGCTGTTTGAATGCAGCGATGCCTTCCGGGATTATATCCGCAGCAACCGCGAGGTCAGCAAGCGGCTGAAGGAAGCGATTTACCGCGTTTCCAAAACCAAGTACAGCATCGGCCCTTATGAGGAGCCGAAAGCCGCCGAAAACGGCAGCACCGCTGTCAGCCTGGATGAAACCCTGCACACCATGCAGGCGCTGGGCGTTGACCTGAAAATCATTGACAAGTAAATTTATTTGGAGGAAAAACCTATGAAAGCAAGACTGCCCAAAGGCTACGGCCGTCCCGATCCCAACGCCATGATGCGTCAGGTCCAGAAGATGCAGGATGATATCCGCGCCAAACAGGAGGAGCTGGAGGCCAAGGAATATACCGGCACCGCCAGCGGTGAGATGGTCACTGTCACGATGAACGGCAAGCACGAGATCACCGCCGTCAAGATCAAGCCTGAGGCTGTTGATCCGGACGATATCGAGATGCTGGAGGACCTCATCGCAGCTGCCGTCAACAGCGCTTCTTCTGCGGTTGACAAGGACTCCGAGGAGGAAATGTCCAAGATGACCGGCGGTCTGAACATTCCCGGCCTGGGCTGAGAGGCACACCATGTTTCAAAAAACGGAGCCGCTGGAAAATCTGGTTGACCAGTTCGCCCGGTTTCCCGGTATCGGCCGCAAAAGCGCCGTGCGGATGGCTTATCAGGTCATGTCCATGCCTGCGGAACAGGCGATGGAGCTGGCCCAGGCTATCGAGCACGCCAAAAAGGATCTGCACCGCTGCCGTATCTGTCAGGACTTCACCACAGGTGATGTCTGCAAGATCTGTGCGTCCCAAAAACGGGACCGCAGCGTGATCTGCGTGGTGGAATCCCCCCGCGACATCAAGGCCATCGAGCGTACCCATGAGTATAATGGTCTGTACCATGTACTGCACGGCGCAATCTCGCCCATGGACGGTATCGGTGCCGATCAGCTCTGCATCAAGGAGCTGCTGGCCCGCCTGAATGACACCGTCAAGGAAGTCATTATGGCCACCAGTCCCACGGTCGAAGGGGAAGCCACCGCCATGTATATCGCCAAGCTTATCAAGCCGCTTGGCGTCAAAACGACCCGCCTTGCCTACGGCCTGCCTGTCGGCTCCAGTCTGGAATATGCCGATGAAACCACCCTTTACCGCGCCATGGCAGGCCGCGGCGAGCTGTGACACAATTTTTCTTGACTTTTAAGCGCAGGTGCGCTACAATGAGTATCCTGCCAGTGCAAAGGAGGTGTACCCATGGCTGAGGACAAAAGCGGGAAAAAAATGATTGCCGTCAACCGTGAGGTACGCCATGAGTACTTTGTGATCGAGGCGTTGGAGACTGGTATCGAGCTGGTCGGCACCGAGGTCAAAAGTCTGCGCGCCGGCGGGGTAAACCTGAAGGATTCCTGGGCCGATATTGACGATGGGGAGCTGATTGCAAAGGGCATTCACATCAGCCCTTACGAGCAGGGAAACATCTTCAATAAAGATCCGCGCCGCCCGCGGCGTTTGCTGGCACACAAGGCAGAGATCCGCCGTCTGAGCCAGCAAATCAAGCTGCAGGGATACACGCTGGTTCCGCTGTCGCTCTATTTCAAAAAAGGTCGCGTCAAGCTGGAACTGGGCCTGTGTAAGGGCAAAAAGCTGTATGACAAGCGTGCGTCTGCTGCGGCGCGCGATGCCAAGCGCGATATTGACCGCGCTATGAAAACGCAGCGATAAGGTTGTTTTCACTTCACTTTCCCGGTGGGGGACACCCCACCGATATGCGGGGCTGTAATGGTTTCGACGGGGAGAGAGAGGCGTGAGCAGCGGGCCGTGGCGGTGACCCACGATAAAAGCGCCAACTTAAATTAACTGACAACAATTATCCTGTTGCCGTAGCTGCCTAATTAGGCGCTACCGTCCTGCCTGTGTTAGTACCGCATAGGGTCAGGGCGTTGATTAGGTACTGAACGTGAACGGGCTTAAGCTTTGCGGCCCGGCATGAATTTATGAAGCTACCAAGGTGTAGTGCGTGTGTGCTCGCCCGCACCAAGGGAAATCCAATAAACACACTGCGCCCGGAGATACTCTAACCGATTTCTTTTCGGACACGGGTTCGACTCCCGTCAGCTCCACCACAAAAAACAGCGTAGATTCGTTGGAATATACGCTGTTTTTATTTTTAGATATTTCTTCAAAATAGGTGTTGACATTTCACTCTCGATTCGCTATAATAATTAAGCTGACTTGAGACAGCCCGGTTCGACCGGGTGTAGCGCAGTTTGGTAGCGCGCTTGAATGGGGTTCAAGAGGCCGTGAGTTCGACTCTCGCCACTCGGACCAGACATTGGGCTGTAGCAATCAGCAAAATCGCTGAGCCGTTTTGGTTCAGCGATTTTTTATTTTGATTCTGTTCTGCATATTTTTTCAAAATAGGTGTTGACATTTCGCTCTCGATTCGCTATAATAATTAGGCTGACTTGAGACAGCCCGGTTCGACCGGGTGTAGCGCAGTTTGGTAGCGCGCTTGAATGGGGTTCAAGAGGCCGTGAGTTCGACTCTCGCCACTCGGACCAAGCATTGGGCTGTAGCAAGCAGCAAAACACCCGCCGGAGCGTCTCCGGCGGGTGTTTTTATTACATCTGTAAGCCGTAGTCCCTCAGGCACTGCATCAACCCTGTCTGTAAATCGGAGAAGCCGCTTCCTGCCGCTGCGCGAAGCTTACTGCCGTCCATTCGCAGACTGCGCTTCCAATCCTGCTTTTCTAAGTCTGGGCGGATATTCAGCTGTTCGCAGGCGCGCAGTGCCGTTTCATACATATCGCAGTCATTTTCGCTGCCGAAATTATAAATACCTCCCGGCAGCTCCATAGCCTGCGTCAGCTTTTCAACTGCTTCGCGCACATAGGTGATGCCCCGATAGTCATGGCAGGAGAATCGCACCGTCTGCTGCCTCATAGCCGCAGTGAGCAGGTTCAGTACAAAATTTCCGCGTATCGGCAGGCCGTACCCCGGCATATCATACATCCATGTCGCACGCAGCATCACGGCATCAGGCAGGGCAGACAGCACCCGCTGCTCAGCCTCCCACTTGTGGCGCCCATAGACATTTGCAGGGCAGAGCGGCTGTTCCTCTGTAAACGGACCGTTTTCGTTAAGGCCCGTGTACACCTGATCGGAGCTAAAGCATATCAGCTTTGCCCCTGCGCATTTTGCCGCCTGCGCCATCCAAAGCGGGAGCAAAACATTCGCGCGGTAGGATTCCTCAGGATGCTTTTCACTGTAGCCTGTGTCCGAAATCGCCGCTGTATGCAGGATCACATCGGGCTGTGTTCGGCAGATATGCTCCTGTACTGCTGTTTCGTTTGCTGCGGCGAGCATTCCTTTCGGAAAGCTGCACAGCTCATACCGATCGGCCAGTTGGGTCATGATACGCGCCCCCACAAAGCCGCCCGCACCGGAAACCAGAACCTTTTTCATAAAACACCCTCCGCATCGTACATAGCTTGCCTTTATTGTACCGTTTTTGCCCGCCCCGTGCAAGCTGCTTGACAAATTTTGCGGCATTGTGTATACTATTTTCTACTAAAACACAGTGTGGATTTTTACAGTTCCGATACTACTTTTCGCCACACAATGACCCGTGCAAGCCGGTCATTGTGTGGCTTTTTCTATGCGATTTTTGTACAAAAAAAGGAGCGCACGCGTATGAACGATACCTTTATGAAAGAAAAACCTGTATTTCCGCTGCTGACCAGCATGGCATTGCCCATGGTCGCTTCCATGCTGGTCAGTGCGCTGTACAACATTGTGGACAGCCTGTATGTGGCCCGCATCAGCGAGGAGGCTATGACAGCCCTCTCGCTGGTCTATCCTGTGCAGAACTTCATCAACGCCGTTGCCATCGGCTTCAGCATCGGCATCAGCGCGTTGATTTCACTGCATCTGGGGGCTGGCAATCAGGAGAAGGCTGACACCGCCGCGACGCACGGCATGGTGCTGTCCCTGCTGCACGGCATCATTGCCTCCGTTGCCGGTATTGCCGTCATACCGCGCTTCCTGCGCAGCTTCACTACGGATGAAACCGTTATTGCGCTGGGGCTGACCTATGCGCGCATCGCGTTTCTCTTTTCTGTTATCATCATGGCTGCTATGGCTTTTGAAAAGATATTTCAAGCTGTAGGCTGCATGAAGATCACGATGGTAGGGCTGTCGCTCGGCTCTGTCTGCAACATTATTCTGGACCCATTGCTCATCTTCGGTATCGGCCCTTTCCCGGAGATGGGGATTGCCGGTGCTGCACTGGCTACCGGCATCGGGCAGATGATGCAGGTGGTGTTCTATCTCATCGTCTATTTTGTCCGTCCGATTCCCGTACATCTGCGCCGCAGCTGCCTGCATTTCAACCCCAAAATCGAGCTGCAGCTTTACTCGATCGGCGTGCCCGCCGTTTTAAATCTCGCGCTGCCGTCGGTGCTCATCACCTTTCTTAATTCTCTGTTGGCAGTCTATTCACAGAGCTATATCGTTGTGCTGGGCATCTATTATAAATTACAGACCTTCCTGTATCTGCCGGCAAACGGCATTGTGCAGGGGCTTCGCCCCATCATTGGCTATAACTACGGTGCCGGGGAGTATGGCCGTGTCAAAAAGGTCTACCGCACCGCCATGGCCATGTGCGCCGCCATTATGGCCGCCGGCACGCTGCTCTGCCTCGTTTTGTCGAAGCAGCTGATGGGGTTGTTCAGCACTAATGTTGAAACCATTGCCATCGGCACGACGGCGCTGCGCATCATCTGCACGGGCTTTCTGGTGTCAACAATTTCGGTTGTCGTCTCCGGCGCTCTGGAGGGGCTGGGCAAGGGGATAGAGTCTCTGGTGATTTCCCTGTGCCGCTACATTGTTGTCATCATGCCGCTGGCTTGGCTGTTTTGTCACTTTGCAGGCGCAGACGGTATCTGGCATGCCTTCTGGCTGACAGAGTTTTTGACGGCTGCCATCTCGCTGGTGGTTTACCACAAAAGCGTAAAGCTCAACAGAATATAATCGCCTAAGCGCCGCACGCCCCGTGCGGCAATGCCAAAAAAGCCGGTGCCCTCCCATTTGGGAAAGCACCGGCTTTCAGTGTTTATGCCTGTTCCTGCACATAGCGGATGAACGCATCACGCTCCGCTGTGGAGCGGACGACCGCTGTATACATCTGGTCGCCCATATCCAGGCGCAATGCCTGCGGGATGCGCCCGCACATCTTGATCCGGCTGCCGTATCGCGCCAGGATCTGGGCGTGGGTGTGCTTGTACTGGTGGCAGTCGCGGCGGCCGGCGTAGACACAGAAATACTTGTGGCCATTCAGGTCCAGACTGCGCACCTCATCATAGCATACCATGTCCGCCCAGATCTGGTAGCAGTCCACAGAGTTGGCATAGTTGATCATATCGGGGGTGTAACCGCCTGCCGGACGCATATTGACCTCAAGTGCCACATAATCGCCCTTTTTGCCAAGGTCTGGCTTATCCTCGTTTAGCTGGAAAAACTCACAGTGGAAAAACCGGCTTTTAGCGCCAAAAGCCTTGATCGTGCGGAAGCCCACATCCTTGAGCGCCGCAGGAACCGTTTTCTGCGTCCAGTAGCTCAAATCGCCGTTCTCACTGACGATGTCCAGCATCGGGGTGGGGAACACATTGGAGGTGTAGAACAGCGGCACACAATGGCTGTCGGCCACGCCGTCAAAGCTGACGATCGTACCGTTGATATACTCCTCCATGATATACTGCACCGCATGGGGCTCGGCATAGAATTTTTTCAGCTCTGAGAAGTTCTTCAGCTTATAGGTAGCCTCGGCACCGCAGCCGTTATCCGGCTTGACGATAACAGGGTAGTCTACCTCCTTGATAAACGCCCGGGCCGCCGCGAGAGTGCTGACCATGTGGTGGCGTGCCACCGGCACACCGGCTGCACGGTAGCTTTCCTTCATGCGGCTCTTGTACTTGATGCGCTCGATAAAATCATTCTTGGCACCGGTATTGATATTGAAATCGGTGCGCAGCTGGGCATCCATCTCAAGCCAGTATTCGTTGTTCGACTCAATCCAGTCAATTTTGCCGTAGTGGAAGGTGAAGTAAGCGACAGCGCGCAGCATCTCCTCATAGCTGCCCAGATTATCCACGCGATAATACTCCGTCAGGCAGTGCTTTAGCTCACCGGGAATCTCATCAAACGGTGCATCACCGATGCCAAGCACATTGACACCGTTGCGGTGCAGCCGGTCGCAAAAATTCCAGTAAGTGTTGGGAAAATGCGGGCTGACAAAGATAAAGTTCATCGGGTTCTTCAACTTCCTCTCTCAAAAAATGCGCATACGCCGTTTATACAAAGCGGTTCTGTTCACGGCTGTACTCATAGCCGATCTCTGCAAGCGCCGCACAAAGCGCCTGCCGGTCCTCCTGCTCACGGTCGCAGAAAGCATCCAGTGAGGCATCACGGTCGCGCAGCTGGGTATTCACATAGCTCAGCAGCATAATCGGGTCATGGGGGAGCATGGGTCTACCTCCTAAAAATTCCATAAAAAAGAGAAAAAGCCGGTCACACGATGTGACCGGCATTTTTTCCTTCCAATCAGACCGCGCGGGTAACTTTACCAGAGCGCAGGCAGCGGGTGCAGGCGTAGATATACTTCGGGGAACCGTCCACGATCGCCTTCACGCGCTTGACATTGGGGTTCCAGGTACGGTTGCTCCGACGATGAGAGTGAGAAACCTTGATACCGAACGTGACACCCTTGCCACAGCAAGAACATTTGGCCATAATGCTTGCACCTCCTTTTCAATAGCTTTAACAGTATAGCGTATATGTGCAGAAAATGCAAGAGTTTTTGAAGAAAAAAATTCAGTTTTTTTCATAATTTTGCGTTTTTGTCTGAATCCGGCGCTAAATATTGTGTTTTGCGGCCCTGCGGGGCTTGTCTTGCCGCGGTTTCTACGATATAATAGAAAAGAATTTTAATGGGGTGGTGTTGGCTTTTGAACGGACTGTTGTCTCCGGCGCGGATCGTGCAGTATCTGCTGCGTGCCGTGGTAGTGCTGATCGCGATCCCATTTCATGAATCCGCCCATGCACTGGCCAGCCATCTTCTGGGGGATGACACCGCCGTGCGGGCCGGGCGTCTGTCGATGAACCCGATGCACCACTTTGACCCGCTTGGTGCGCTCTGCATGCTGGTGGGCGGTGTCGGCTGGGCCAAGCCTGTATCGATCAACCCGTACAATTATAAAAATCCAAAGCTCGGCATGGCGCTTTCCGCCGCTGCCGGGCCGGCCAGCAATTTTCTGCTTGCGTGGGTGTCGATGATCCTGTACAAGCTCTGCTGGTACAGCGGGCTGGGGCAGACGCTGCCTGCTCTGTTGATGTTCTTTTATTATATGGTTGCCATGAATCTGAGTCTCGGCGTTTTCAACCTGCTGCCGGTGCCGCCCTTTGACGGCAGCCGCATCGCGCTGCTGTTCCTGCCGCAGAAGCTCTACTTCAAGGCCATGAAATATGAACGGTACATTATGCTGACCGTTCTTGTGCTTGTATTTTTGGGCCTGTTGGATATACCGCTGTCGTGGCTTGTAAACGGCATGTGGCGGCTGATGCTGCAGCTGACGGGCTTTGTGGAATTGTTGTGGGGGTATTGATTTTTTGCCGGAAATTCTGACATTCAAGATAGAAGATTTTGAGGGCCCGCTTGATTTGCTGCTCTATCTGGTGGGCAAAAATAAGATGAACCTCTATGACATCAACATCATGGCGTTGATCGAGCAGTACACAGCCGCCATCCGGGAGATGCAGCAGGACAGGATGGAGGTATCCAGCGAGTTTATCGATATGGCCGCCCATCTGGTACAGATGAAAAGCGCCCTGCTACTGCCCCGCAGCCCCGAGGCCGAGCGGATGAAGGCCGAGCTTACCGGCCGCCTGATCGAGTACAGCGCCTGCAAGGAGGTTGCCGCCCAGCTGGGCAGCCGTGCCCGGGATCTATACACCGCAGCGCGCGAGCCGATGCCGCTTGTCGGCGCTGCCGAGTATACCCGCCGCCATGACCCGAACTGGCTGGTGCAGGCCTGGTTCAACCTGATGGGCCGCAGCACCCGCAAGCGGAAGCCCACACAGGAAAAGTTTGAGCCGCTGGTCACAGCGCCCTTTGTCTCCGTTGCAAGCCGTGTTTCCCACATGCTGCGTGGGCTGCTCAAAGGTCGTTTGCAGAAGATGGGCGAGTTGTTCAGCCGCGAGGAGAGCCGCAGCACAAATGTTGCCACCTTCTTGGCCCTGCTGGAGCTGATCCGCGCCGGCCGCGTTCAGGTGGACGACAGCGGCGCCCTGCAGCTTGACCGCACACACCGCAGAAGAAAGGACAAAACGCAATGACAGAACGACAGGAGCTTGGCTCTCTGGAAGCCATGCTGTTTGCCCATGCGGAGCCGGTGGAAACCGCCCGCCTGGCGGATGCTCTGCGGCTGGACACAGACGAAACCACCGAGCTGCTGCAAAAGCTGCAAAAACGGCTTGACGAGCAGGAAAGCGGCATGGTCCTCCTGTTTTTTGAGCCTGACCGTTGGCAGATGACGACCCGCCCGTATTACGGCGAGGTGGTCAAGCGGATTCTCGACACCCGCCGTAATGCGCCGCTTTCACCCGCAGCGCTTGAGGTACTGGCCGTCATCGCCTACAACCAGCCTGTGTCCCGCAGCTTTATTGAGCAGGTCCGCGGCGTAGATTCCTCATCCACCGTCACAAAGCTGCTTGATAAGGGCTTGATCGAGGAGGCCGGCCGTCTGGATCTGCCGGGCAAGCCGGTCGCCTTTCAGGTCACCGACACCTTTTTGCGCGTGTTTGGGCTGGGCAGCCTCAATGACCTGCCGCCGCTGCACGGCGAGGTTCAGGAGGAGCCTGCCCCCGAAGCCGACGGCGATGCCGAGCAGCTGGAATGGAAGTGATTGCCGATGGCTGTTCTCTTGTTTATCCTGCGGCTGATTGGCTGGATACTGCTGGCGCTGCTGGTTATCCTGCTCGCCGCGCTCGTTCTGCCGCTGGGGATACGGGTTTTCTACCATCCCGGCAGCCTGCAGGTCAGGGCATATTACGGGCCGCTGCAGTTTGCGCTTTGGCCGCGGGGCGGCGCGGGCAATGCCCCTGCAGCGCCGCAGCCTGCGCCCGCCCCCGCACCGCCCGCAGGTAAACCGGCAGCCACAGAAGGGGAAATGCGGCCCGCTGCCACAGCGGGCAAACCGAGCGCCCCGCCTGCCGCGAAGGCTGCCGCACCGCAGGCACCGCCTGAGCCGGCAGCTGCTCCGCAGCCCGGCAGCGCTGACACCGCGCCGCCGGAGCCTGAAAGCACGCCCCCGAAGGGCGGGCTGCCCTTCGGCATCTCGGAGCATATCAACGCAGCCCGGCAGCTTCTGTCCGACGACCCGATGGCCTTCGCCAGCTGCATGCTGGACCACACAGGCTGGCTTGGCAGGCTGTGTCTGCGCACGCTGCGTGTGACGCATCTGGATATTTTCTGGACGGTTCACGCAGATGAAGCCGCTGCGACCGCTGCACTTTACGGCGCAGAGATGGCGCTGGCCAATAATCTGCTGGCCTTTGTGCAGCAGCATGTCCGGCTGCAGAGCGACCGCCTTTGGCTGGAGCCTGATTTCACCGGGCAGCGGGCAGGGGAGCGAAGCATTTCATTTTCACTCAAATCCTGCGCGGGCGTGCTGCTCTGGCTCCTTCTGCGGCTGCTGCGCCGCCTGTGGAAAGACCCGCAGCTGCAGCCTGCACACACATCGTAATTCGTTGGTTTCTATATAAAAGGAGGAATTTTCCATGGCTGAGCATCCTATTCAGGGCCTGATGGGCGTTACGATCGAGAAGATCCGCGACATGGTCAACTCAGAGACCATCATCGGCGACCCCATCCATGTCGATGATACCACCATCATTCCCGTTTCCCGCGTCACCTTCGGCTTTGCATCCGGCGGCTCCGATGTGGGGCCTGCCTCCAGCAAGCAGATGTTCGGCGGCGGCAGCGGCGCAGGCGTCTCGGTCACGCCGGTCGCGTTCCTCGTTGTCTCCAACGGCAATGTGCGCACCGTCCAGCTGGTGGAGAAGGTCTCCGCCGTGGACAATGTGATTGCCTCCCTGCCGGAGTTGGTCGACAAGGTTGCCGCACTGATCAAAAAAGAAAAGCCGGGCGCTGATAAGCCCGCTGAATAAGGAGTATATTGAATGGCAGAATACAGAGTGCAAAAAGTGCTGGCCGATCAGGGCATCTGCTCCCGCCGTGAGGCGGAGCGACTGATCGCAGCGGGCAAGGTCAAGGTCAATGGCCACCCCATCACCTTAGGTGACAAGATGGACCCCGACTACGACAAGGTCATGATCGACGGCAAGACCGTCCGCATCGTGCGCAAGCGCCAGTACACCTACATCATGCTGCACAAGCCGCGCGGCTATCTGACCACCCGCGCGGATGACCGCGGCCGCAAGACCGTCATGGAGCTGGTGGCCGATGTGCCTGCCATGCTGCGCCCCGTGGGCCGTCTTGACAAGGACAGCGAAGGATTGCTGCTCATGACCGATGACGGTGCCTTTATCAATATGCTGACCCACCCGTCCGGCGGTGTCGGCAAACTGTACCGCGTCACGGTCAACCCCCGCGCCACTGAGCAGCAAATCATCGAGATGTCCAGCGGCGTTGTGCTGGATGACGGCGTCAAGACGCAGCCCTGTGTCATCCATGTAGTCGTGGACGAGCCGGGCCGCAGTGTGTTGGAGATTACCCTGCATGAGGGCCGCAACCGCCAGATCCGCCGCATGTGCTCCGCAGTCGGCCTGCAGGTCGTGCGCCTGCGCCGCAGTGCCGAAGGTCCCGTCAAGCTCGGCATGCTGCAGCCCGGTGAGTACCGCGAGCTGAAAAAGAGCGAGATCAACGCTCTGCGCAATGCCGCCATGAAATCCACCGCCAAGGGGTCTGCCCGCCCCGCTGCCCCGGCAAAACGCCCCGGCCCCCTGAAAAAGCGCAGCAATTCCGACTGAAAAATGCAGAAAATTCTAAAAATATGCAAACTTCCACTTGTGAAAATATTAGAATCGTAGTATAATTCAGTCAAATGGCGTTTTTTTGTGAAGCAATTTTATAAAAAACAGTCAGTTTTACCATAGGAGGAACCTGTATGGCAGCAAATAAGCCCGGCAAGGCAGAGATCCTTGCAGCATTTTTTGATGACGGCACCTACTCGCCGCTGTTTACCGATGGCGCAGTAAGTGCTGCTTACGGCTGTGCAAACGGCCAGAACGCCTATGTCGTATTTGAGGACGGCTCTCCCGTCGGTGTGCAGGATATTGAGAAGAATATCCGCGTGCTGGAGATGGCCGCCGAGACCGGTGCGCCGGTCGTGACCTTCTACGACTCCACGGGTGCCAAGCTGGAGGGCGGCCTTGCACTGCTCAACGCTAACGCCCGCCTGACCGCTGAGATCGCACGCGTTTCCGGTGTCGTGCCGCAGATCGCCGTTGTCACCGGCACCTGCGCGGGCACCAACGCCATCAACGCCGCCTCCGCAGATGTCTGCGTCATGGCTGAGGACGCCGAGCTGTTCCTGAATGCTCCGTTCAATGCCGAGGACAAGGTTGCCAACGCCGGCTCTGCCGCATTTGCTGCCAAGGCCGGTGTCGCCGCCGTCACCGCAGCAGACGCAGTCGCCGCCGCCAAGCAGGCTGCTTCCATCGTTGCCCTGCTGCCTGCCAACAATCTGGCCGGCCCCGCTCTGTTCGACTTTGCCGCTCCCTCCAAGGCTCTCGACCTTGTGAAGTACACCGCCGCTGACGCTGTCGCCGCACTGGCTGACGAGGGCAGCGCTGTGGAGCTGTACGCCGGTTACGGCAAGAACATTGTCACCGCTCTGGCCACCATCAACGGCAGCGCCGTTGGCATTGTTGCCACCGAGAAGAAGGCTCTGTGCCACAAATGCACCGCCAAGGCCGCTCGTTTTGTCCGCCTGTGCGATGCCTACAGCATCCCTATTGTGACCATCGTCAATACCGAGGGCTTCGGCCGCAGTGAGGGTGACGATGAGGCAGGCGGCATCCGTCAGGCCGCCCGTATGGCCGGTGTCTACGCCGAGGCCACGACTGTCAAGGTTGCTGTTCTGGCCGGTGAGGCTGTCGGCCCCGCCTACACCGTCTTTGCCGCCTGTGCTGACTGGCGCGTTGCCGTGCAGGGCTGCACCGTGGCTCCGCTGGCCCCCGAGGCTGCCGTCACGGTCCTGTACAAGGACGAGATCTTTGCTTCTGACAACATCGTCAACGCCACCAAGGCCAAGGCTGCTGCCTACACCAAGGAGGTCTGCAGCGCCGATGCCGCTGTTGCAAACGGTTCTGCTGACGCCGTTGCCGATGCTGCCACCGCCCGCGCAAGCGTTGCTCAGGCACTGGATATGCTGGTAGGCAAGCGTGCTGTGCGTCTGGCTAAGAAGCACGGCAATATCACCCTGTAATCATCAACCTTGAAATAGGGAGGACATTTCTATGAAAAACCTGATCGTTACCGTTAACGGCGTTGCTTATAATGTCACCGTTGAGGAGGGCACCGGTGCCCCCGTTGCCGCTGCCGCACCTGCTGCTGCCCCCGCAGCCGCCCCGGCTCCCGCCGCTGCTCCTGCACCTGCTGCCGCCCCCGCCGGTGCTGCCGGTGCTGTCTCTGTCACTGCCCCCATGCCCGGCAACATTCTGGATGTCAAGGTCAAGGCCGGTGACTCCGTCAAGGCCGGCGACACCCTGCTGATCCTCGAGGCCATGAAGATGGAGAACGAGATCAGCGCACCGCAGGACGGCACCATTGCCAGCGTCAATGTGCGCAAGGGCGATGTCGTCAACTCCGGCGACCTGCTCATCACGATGAACTAATAGAAAGGCCGGGTGAATTACATTGGCTAAGAAACCCATTAAGATCACTGAGGTCGTCCTGCGCGACGCCCACCAGTCTCTGCTGGCCACCCGTATGACCATGGATGAAATGCGCCCCATCCTGCCCGAAATGGACAAGATCCCGTATTTCTCCGTTGAGTGCTGGGGCGGCGCTACGTTCGACTCCTGCATCCGCTTCCTCGATGAGGATCCGTGGGAACGCCTGCGCATCCTGCGCAAGGAGCTGCCCCACCAGAAGCTGCAGATGCTGTTCCGTGGCCAGAACATGCTGGGCTACCGTCCCTACGCCGATGACGCCGTCGAGTACTTCGTCCAGAAGTCCGTTGCCAACGGCATTGATGTCATCCGCATCTTCGATGCACTGAACGACCCGCGCAACCTGCAGACTGCCATCAAGGCAGCCAACAAGGAGGGCGCACATGTTCAGGCCTGCATCAGCTATACACTGAGCCCTGTTCATAACAACGAGTACTTTGCCAACTACGCCAAGACTCTGGAAGAGATGGGTGCCGACTCTATCTGCATCAAGGATATGGCCGGCCTGCTGAAGCCCTACACCTGCTATGATCTGGTCAAGGAGCTGAAAGAGACCATCAAGATCCCCGTGGATATCCACAGCCATTACACCGCCGGTCTTGCTTCCATGTCCATTCTGAAGGGCATCGAGGCCGGTGCCGACATTGTGGATACCGCTATGAGCCCGCTGGCTCTGGGCACCTCTCACATGCCCACCGAGAGTCTGGTCGCCGCCCTGCAGGGCACCGACTACGACACCGGTCTTGACCTGAACCAGCTGAATGTTGTCCGCGCTTACTTCAACAAGCTGCGCGAGAAATACATTGCCAACGGTCAGATCAACCAGAAGTCCTTGGGCGTTGATGCCAACACCCTGCTGTATCAGGTGCCGGGCGGCATGTTCTCCAACATGCTCAAGCAGCTGAAGGATGCCGGCAAGGAGGACAAGCTTCAGGAGGTTCTGGAGGAAATTCCCCGCGTCCGTGAGGATGCCGGTTATCCGCCGCTGGTCACCCCGACCAGCCAGATCGTCGGCACGCAGGCTGTCTTTAACGTTATCATGGGTGAGCGTTACAAGATGGTCACCAAGGAGTTCAAGGGTCTGGTCCACGGCGATTACGGCAAGACCCCTGCGCCCATCAAGAAGGAGTTCAGCGACTTCATCCTGAAGGGTGAGGAGCCCATCACCTGCCGCTTTGCCGACACTTTGGCCCCTGAGATGGATAAGCTGAAGGCTGAGGCCTCCAAGTACGCCATTCAGGAGGAGGATGTCCTGACCTACGCCATGTTCCCGCAGGTCGCTCCCAAGTTCTTTGAGAAGCGCAATGCCCGCCTGCAGGGTGTCGATGCTCTGCACGCCGACTACGAGAACAAGTCTCATCCCGTCTGATTTCTATACAGCCGCTCCCGCTTTACCGCGGGGGCGGTCTTTTATTTTTGTGACGCTCCCGCAAAAAAACAGGTGAAATTTCGCAAAAAACGACCTCCAGCCTTGCATCCGGCCCCCAAAAATAGTACAATATACAATATATGTGTTTTATGAGGTGTAGGTTATGGTTTTGAGCATGACAGGGTACGGCCGCGCAGGGGCTTTGCTGCATGGCCGTGACATCAAGGTTGAGCTGCGCAGCGTCAATGCGCGCTTTTTTGAGTATTCCTCCCGGCTGCCGCGCTCCTGCGCATTTTTGGATGATCGGCTGAAAAAGCTGGTCGCTGCCAAGGTCAGCCGCGGCAAGGTGGAGCTGAGCCTCTCCATCCAGACCGTGACAGCCGCAGACACCGTTGTCTCCGTCAACTGGCAGCTGGCAGAAGGCTACCGCGCCGCGCTCAACGCCATGGCAGAGCGGATGGACCTGAAGAACGATGTCTCCGTTGGTATGCTGTCCCGCTTTCCGGATGTCCTGACCCAGACTGCTGCGCCCACGAACGAAGACGAGCTGTGGGAGGATGTTCGCTCCGTTGCCGAGCAGGCCGTGGACGCCTTCATCGCCATGCGCGCCGTGGAAGGTGAAAAGATGAAGGCGGATGTCTCCGGCCGCCTGACCACGATCGAAGCACTCGTCGGCCAAATCGAGGAGAACAGCGCAGGCCGCGTACAGGCCTACAGCGACAAGCTGTATGCCCGCTTGCAGGAACTTTTGGCCGACCGTAACATCGATGAGGGCCGCCTTGTAACCGAGGCTGCGATCTTTGCCGATAAAACGGCAATCGATGAGGAGACCGTCCGCCTGCACAGCCATGTGGCCCAGTACCGCGAGATCCTTGCGTTGGACGAGCCGATTGGCCGCAAGCTGGATTTTCTGACGCAGGAATTGAACCGCGAGTCCAATACCATAGGCTCCAAATGTCAGGATGTTGCCATCACCCGGCTGGTGGTGGAGCTGAAATCCGAAATTGAGAAGATTCGCGAGCAGATCCAGAACATTGAGTAAACGGGAGGGGACACCATGAAGCTGCTGAACATCGGTTTCGGCAATATGGTCAACGCTGACCGCATCATCGGCATTGTCAGCCCGGATTCCGCCCCTATCAAGCGTCTGGTGCAGGATGCCCGCGAGAAGGGCGCTCTCATCGATGCCAGCTACGGGCGGCGCACGCAGGCTGTGCTTATCATGGACTCCGACCATGTCATTTTGTCCGGCATCCCATTGGAAAGCATCACCGGGCGTGCTGCAGAAGAAAGCGAAGAAAAGAGGAAGTAACGATGAAAGGTGAGAAATATCTGTTTGTAGTCTCCGGCCCCTCCGGCACCGGCAAGGATACCGTTGTGGCGGCCCTGCTGAAAAAGCACCCCGAGATCCAGCATACCGTCTCAGCCACGACCCGCGCGCCGCGCGATGGGGAGAAGGACGGCATCAACTACCATTTTATGTCGGTAGCGGACTTTGAGGATCATCTGGCACACGACCAGATCGTAGAGCATACCAAATACTGCGAGAACTACTACGGTACGCTGCGCAGCGAGATTGAGGGCCGCATGAAGCTGGGTATCCCGGTCATTCTGGTCATTGAGGTCGAGGGTGCCGGCAACATCAAAAAAATGTACCCCGGTGCCACCACGATTTTTGTCCTGCCCCCGGACATGGCCGAGCTGGAGCGCCGTCTGCGCTGCCGCGGCACCGAGGACGAGGCAACCATTCAACGCCGCCTCAAGCGTGCCGAAACTGAGATCGCCAACTCGGTCAACTACGATGAGCATGTGGTCAATATCGCCGTGGATTCCTGCGCCGATAGCCTTTACTCCATCATCCAGTTCAGACTGCAGCACGGCAGCGACGAATGAGTCTGCTGCTTGCCCGGGCGGCTGTAAATGACGCCAATATCCATTTTGACCGGCTGTATTCCTACCTCATCCCTGCACAGCTTGTCGGCAAGGTTTACCCCGGCAGCATGGTACTGGTGCCGTTCGGCCGGGGCAATAAGGCTCGGATGGCGGTCGTGCTGACGGTGGAGGAAGCGGAGGAGACCGATGCCCCCCAGCGGCTGAAATCCCTGTACGATGCCGCGCCCGAGGAGGCCCGTTTAACGCCCGACCTGCTGGAGCTGGTTCGCTTTTTGAAGGAGCGCACCTTCTGCACCTGGTTTGAGGCCGTCAAGGCTGTCATTCCCTATGGGGCGCAGTACCGGCCCACGACGGTGGACGGACGCCCTGTCATGCAGAGTCGGCTGACCCGCTCCACCGAAAAGCTCTACACACTGGCCCGTGCATTGCCCGAAAAGCCAAAGCCCGGCCCGCGCCAGCTGGCGGCAGTCGAGGCACTGAAAAACGGCCCTTTGACTGCCCGGCAGCTGGATGAAGTGGGGATTTCCCGGGCAACGCTGGACGGCCTTGTCAAAAAGGGAATTTTGACGGCCGCCGAGCAGGACAAGGCCCTTGATCTGTTTGCTGCGATTCCCTTTGACCCGCAACCGCTTACCCTTTCCGCAGAGCAGCAGCAGGTGTTTCAGGAGTTGCTGCCCGGCCTTGAGGATGACAAGCCCCATGCGGCGCTTCTGCATGGCGTGACCGGCAGCGGCAAGACCATCGTATTCCTGCGTTTGATCCAGCGCACGCTTGCATTGGGCCGCAGGGCGCTGGTGCTGGTGCCGGAGATCAGCCTGACACCGCAGATGATCCGCCGTCTCAAATCCACCTTCGGCAGCCGTCTGGCTGTGCAGCACTCGGCGCTCAACAATACCGAGCGCCTTTTACAGTGGCGCATGATCCAGCAGGGCAATGCCGACATCGTAGTAGGCACCCGCAGCGCCGTCTTTGCACCGCTGCAGAATCTCGGCCTTATCATTATGGACGAGGAGCAGGAGCATACCTATCAGAGTGAGTCTGCCCCGCGCTATGATGCCCACGATGTGGCCAAAAAACGCGCCGTGATGGAAAACGCACTGCTTCTGTTTGCCTCCGCCACACCGCAGACTGAAACTTACTATGCCGCAAAAAGCGGCCGTCTGCAGCTTGTCGAGCTGCGCCATCGCTACGGTGGACGGCCGCTGCCCCATGTGGATTTTATTGATATGCGGGCCGAGCTGGCTGCGGGCAACCCGCGCGAGGTCAGTGTCCGCCTTGCCCGTGAGCTGCAGGAAAATCTGGATAACGGTGAGCAGAGCATCCTGCTGTTGAACCGCCGCGGCTACCGTACCATCGGCATGTGTACCGTCTGCGGCCATGTGCTGAAATGCCCCAACTGCAGTGTGCCGCTCGTCTACCACAAGCCGCAGCAGGCGCTGCTCTGCCACCATTGCGGCCATACGGTGCAGCCGCTGCCCCAGACCTGCCCGGAGTGCGGCGGCAAGCTGCACTACAGCGGCTTCGGCACGCAGCGTGTCGAGGAAGAACTGGCCGGGCTTTTGCCCACAGCCCGCATCCTGCGGATGGATCAGGACTCTACCTCTCGCAAGGATGCGCATGAGACAATGCTTGCGCAGTTTGCGCGCCATGACTATGACATCCTGCTCGGCACCCAGATGGTTGCCAAGGGCCTTGACTTTGAAAAGGTCACATTGGTAGGGGTCTTGGGCATTGACTCACTGCTGTTTGGTCAGGGCTTCCGCGCCTATGAGAGTGTGTTCAGCCTCATCACGCAGGTCGTGGGGCGCGGCGGGCGCGCCGCGCTGCCCGGTCGGGCGCTGATTCAAACATCGGTGCCCGACCACCCCGTTTTGCAGCTGGCCGCCGCGCAGGACTACGAGGGCTTTTACCGGGAGGAAATCACCTTCCGCAGGTTTGGTCTTTACCCGCCGTTCTGTTCCTTTGTGGTCATCGGCTTTATCGGTGATCAGGAAGGCGCTGTGCTGATTGCTGCGCAGCGTTTCGGCGTACTGCTGGGAGAGCATGCTGCCCAAAAGCCGGATATTCCGCTGCGCATTCTGGGCCCTGCACCGATGAACATCACAATGCTCAACAACAAATTCCGTTACAAGCTGACGCTGAAATGCCGCAATGACGCGGCGTTCCGCGCGCTTTTGCACGAGACACTGGATGCCTACGATGCGGAAAAGCTGCCGCAGAAGGCGTCCGTGATCCTTGATTTCAATTCCGATGGTGATCTGTAAAGCATCACCGCCCAAAATTTGGAGGTTATTTTTATGGCACTGCGTACAATCGTTCAGGACGGCGACCCGATCCTGAAAAAAGTCTGCCGCCCCGTTACCAAGTTTGACGATCGTCTGGGCACTCTGCTCGACGACATGAAGGAGACGCTGCTCGACGCAAACGGCCTCGGCCTGGCCGGCCCGCAGGTAGGCATGATGCGCCGCCTGTTCATCTGCCTTGACGACCGCGACCTGCCCGAGGAAGTCCCCGAGAACTACGAATACAAGTTTATTGAGTTCATCAACCCCGAGATTCTTGAGTTGAGCGATGAGCAGGTCGAGCTGTACGAGGGCTGCCTGTCCTTCCCGGGGCACAACGGCGCGATCAAGCGCTCGAAGCATGTCAAGGTCAAGGCGCAGGATCGCCATGGCGAGTGGTTTGAGATGGAGGCCGATGACATGCTGGCCCGCTGCATCCAGCACGAGAACAACCATCTGGACGGCATTACCATCATGGATCTTGCCGAGCATTTCTATGAGGACGATTACCCCGAGGAAAACGAGGACTGATTTATGCGCATCCTGTTCATGGGAACCCCTGATATAGCCGCTGAAAGCCTTGCCGCCCTGCTGGACGCCGGGCATGAGGTTTGCGCTGTATTCACCCGCCGTGATAAGCCTGTAGGCCGCAAGCAGATACTGACCGCACCGCCGGTCAAGCAGCTGGCTGTCAAGCATGGCATCCCGGTCTACCAGCCCCGCACCCTGCGGGACGGCTCCTCTGATGACATCATCAGGGAGTTGGCCCCCGATGTCGTGGTTGTTGTGGCCTACGGCTGCCTTATTCCGCCGCAGCTTTTGCATACAGCCAAGTACGGCTGCATCAATTTGCATGTCTCGCTGCTGCCGAAATACCGCGGCTCCGCCCCCATCCAGTGGTCCGTTCTGAACGGTGACGCCGGGACCGGGGTCACTATTATGCAGCTGGACGAAGGGCTGGACACCGGTGATATTTTGCTGGTGGAGCCGATCGCCATTGACCCCGAGGAGACAAGCGGCGAGCTGTTCGACCGTGTCAGCGCTGTCGGCGCAAAAACGCTGGTCACTGCGCTGGAAAAAATCGAGGCTGGGGAGTTGACACCGCAGAAGCAGGATGACACTCAGGCCACCATGGCCCCGCCGCTGACCAAGGATATGGCACAGTTCGACTTTACGCAGGACGCCGCCCACATCCACAACTGGGTGCGCGGTATGAACCCGTGGCCGGTGGCTTGGTTTGCACAGGACGGCAAGCGCATCAAGGTGCTGGAAAGCCGCTTGGCGGAGAACCCGCAGAACGCCGCGCCCGGCACGGTGCTGGCCTTGAAGCCTCTGACGATTGCTGCCGCAAACGGCGCGGTCGCACTGCTGACCGTCACGCCCGAGGGCGGCAAGCCAATGGCGGGCACTGCATGGGCTGCCGGCCGCCGCCTGAAGGCGGGGGACAGCCTGTGACGCCGCGCCGTCTGGCCGTAAAGGCCCTTATCCATCAGGAGCAGGCCGGTTACGCCAATCTGGTGCTGGATGCTGAGCTGAAGAAATGCGCCCCGCCCTTGGAAGGCCGCGACGCTGCCTTCGCTGCGCGCATCTTCTATACAACGCTTGAGCGCCTGCCCCTGCTGGACTATATCTTAAACCAATTCACAAAAAAGCCCATCGCCAAGCTGGATGCGCCTGTGCGTGCCGTACTGCGTGCAGGCTTGGCGCAGGCGCGGTATATGAATGTGCCGCTGCCCGCCGCTGTCAATGAATCGGTCAAGCTGACCCGGGCGCTGGGCAAATCCAGCGCTGCCGGCATGGTCAACGCTGTGCTGCGCCGCGCTGCCGGAGCTGCTGTTTCGGAAAGCGATTTTCCTGACCCGCTGGAGCGGCTGTCGGTCTACTACTGCCTTTCCCGCTCGGTTGCTGAGCTGCTCTATGCGCAGCTCAGGGCAGAGGCCTTTCCGCTGGCAGCCGCCTTTTACTGCAAGCCCAAAACTACGATTCGCGTGAATACGCTGCGCACCGATGACGCCGCCCTGACAGCACTGCTGCAGGCCGAGGGGCACACCGTTTCCACCGGCCCCTGGCCCAGTGCCTTGATCGTTGATTTTGCCGGCTCGCCTGCCGCAAGCGCCGCCTTCCAAAAGGGGCTTTTCCATGTGCAGGGGCTGGCCAGTCAGTTCGCCGCCCTTTGTGTGGATGCACGCCCGGGGCAGCAGGTGCTTGACCTCTGCGCTGCGCCGGGCGGCAAAAGCCTGACGCTGGCCGAGTGTATGCAGGACAACGGCCGCCTTGTCAGCGGTGAGTTTGCCCCCAGCCGGGTGCCGCTGCTGCAAAAGGCCTTTGACCGCTGCGGCATCACCTGTGCCGTGGCTGTCGAGAACAATGCCGCCGTCCACAATAACACTTGGCCGAAATTCGACCGTGTGCTCTGCGATGTTCCCTGTTCCGGCTTGGGCGTTATCGCCAAAAAGCCCGACATTCGTTACAAGGATTTGGACGGGATAGAGAATCTGCTCGACACACAGCAAAAAATCCTGCAAAACGGGGCGGATTCCCTTGCCGAAAACGGCCGTTTGGTGTATTCTACCTGTACAGTAAATGTTCAGGAAAACCAAAATCAGGTGGAAAAATTCCTTTCTGCCAATCCTGATTTCCATCTTGTGCAGCCCGAGAGCGCACTGCCCGGGGCAGATATTACACCGCTGGGCACGGTATTTCTGCCGCATAAAACCGGAACGGACGGCTTTTTTGCCGCCATTCTGGAACGAAACTGAACTATGATCCGTTATTATAAAGGGAGGTGACCCCGCATGAGTGAAAAGATCTGTATTTCCGATATGACGCTGGATCGGCTGACCGCCTACATCGTTGGTCTGGGCCAGCCGAAATTCCGCGCCAAGCAAATTTTCAAATGGCTGCATCAGAAGCTTGTGACGGAGTTTGCCCAGATGACCGACCAGCCCAAAACACTGCTGTCCGCTTTGGCGGAGCAGTGTACGATTGCGGCACCGTCGATCCGCCGCCGCCAGCAATCCCGGGACGGCACCGTCAAATATCTTTTGGAGCTGGCCGATGGAAACTGCATCGAAACCGTTCTGATGCGCTACAAATACGGCAATACTGTCTGTGTATCCACACAGGTCGGCTGCGCCATGGGCTGCCGCTTCTGCGCCTCGACTCAGGCGGGCCGCGTCCGCGACCTGACGGCAGGGGAGATTGCATCGGAAATTTACACTGCACAGAAGGACTCCGGGGAGCGTGTCTCCCACATCGTTTTAATGGGCATCGGCGAGCCGCTGCACAATTTTGACAATGTGATGGACTTTCTTGAGATCATCTCCTGCCCGGAGGGCGTCAACATCGGCATGCGCAACATCAGCCTGTCCACCTGCGGCCTTGTGCCCAAGATAGACGAGCTGGCCAAACGGCATCTGCAGCTTACGCTGTCGGTATCCCTTCACGCGCCGGACAACCGGACGCGCTCGGGCATGATGCCGGTCAACGATGCCTACCCGCTTGAGCAACTGATCCCCGCCTGCCGCCGCTACCAGAAGGAGACGGGCCGCCGCATCAGCTTTGAATATTCCATGGTGCGGGGTGTCAATGACAGCAGCGAGATGGCCCAAAAGCTGGCCGACCTCATCCGTGGCATGGGGGCGCATGTCAATCTTATTCCCATCAATCCGGTGGACGGCAGCCCCTACTCCGCCACAGACGATGCCAATGTACACCGCTTCCAGAAGGAGCTTGAGGCGCTCGGCGTCAACGCCACCGTGCGCCGCCGTCTCGGAACCGACATCAGCGCCGCCTGCGGCCAGCTGCGCCGCGAGGATGCGCAGGGAAAATAAGCTCTGCCATTGGCAGCAGAAAGGACTCGACCTGAATGAAGATCGCCGCGATCACTGACATCGGCAGCTGCCGGCAGGAAAATCAGGACAATTACTGTGCGCAGCAGCTGGCAGGCGGCACCGCCTGGGGCATTGTCTGCGACGGCATGGGCGGTGTAAACGGCGGGCGCATTGCCGCCCGCATTGCCACCGATACCATGCAGCAGTATTTTGCCCGCCACATGAAGGCCCTGCAGCCCGGGATGGAAAAGACCTTTATCATGCGCGGGTTCGACATCACGAACCGCGCCGTCTATGAAAAATCCACCTCCGACCCGGAGATGCAGGGCATGGGCACCACGGGCGTCTGTGCCTACGCCAGCCGCGGCATGGCCCATCTGGTACACGCCGGGGATTCCCGCGCGTATCTGTTCCATGCAGGTACGCTGCGGCAGATCACCCGCGACCACTCGATGGTACAGCAGCTGGTGGACAGCGGCCAGATCACCCGTGAGCAGGCGGCCATACACCCGCAAAAAAACCTGATCACCCGGGCGCTGGGTGTCTCGGCCAATATTGTGCCGGAGTACAACCGCTGCGAGATTGAAGAAGGGGATATTTTACTGCTCTGCACAGACGGTCTGACGAATATGGTGTCGGACGACGATATTGCACAGGTACTGCGTGAGGTACCCTTCTTTGATGCAACCAGTATCCTGGTAGACCGCGCCCTGCAGGCGGGCGGACAGGATAACATTACGGTCCTGCTGATGGGCGTGGAAACTACGGAGGTCAACAATGGATAATCTGATTGGCAAACGACTGGACGGCCGCTACTCGATTGAGGGGCTTGTGGGCGTTGGCGGCATGGCCAATGTCTACCGCGGCACCGATCTGAAAACAGGCAACCAGATCGCCGTCAAAGTTCTGAAGGAAGAATTTCTCGACAATGAGGAGCTGGTCCGCCGCTTCAAAAACGAATCGAAGGCCATCTCCATCCTCAGCCATCCCAACATCGTCAAGGTCTACGATGTATCTGTCACCGATAAGCTGCAGTACATCGTTATGGAATATGTGGACGGCATCACCCTGAAGGAGTACCTCAAACAGCGCGGCGGCGCGCTGACCTGGAAGGAAACCGTGCATTTTGCCACACAGGTGCTGAGCGCCCTGCAGCATGCACACTCCAAGGGCATCATCCACCGCGATGTCAAGCCGCAGAACATCATGCTGCTGGCGGACGGCTCCATCAAGATGATGGACTTCGGCATTGCGCGCTTCTCCCGCGCGCAGAGCCAGACCGTCAGCGACAAGGCTATCGGCTCGGTACACTATATCAGCCCGGAGCAGGCCAAGGGAGAACGCACCGATGCCCGCACCGACATCTACTCTGTCGGTGTTATGCTGTATGAAATGCTCTCCGGCCGCCTGCCGTTTGACGGTGACGGCGCCGTGTCCATCGCCATCATGCAGATTTCCGAGAAGCCGAAGCCCCTGGCAGAGATTGCCCCCAACACCCCGGCCGGTCTGCGCCAGATTACCGAAAAGGCAATGGAAAAGGACCCCGACAAGCGCTATCAGAGTGCTCAGGAAATGCTGGATGCCATCGAGGAGTTCAAGCGCAACCCCTCCATTCGTTTTGAATATGAATACCGCAATGCCGAGGACAACCCGGAAAGGAGCATCAACCGCGTGGTAAACAGTGCCAAGCCCAGCGCCAAATCAGCAAATATCCGCACAAGCGATGCCCGCCGGGTCGGCACGGCCAACCCGGGCCGCGGCAAATCGGCCAAGCGCAAGAAGAAAAATTCCGGCAGGGGCTTTTCTCTGCTGCCGATCTTCTTCGGCATGGCCGTGGCGTTCGTTATCGGCGCTGCCATTCTCATCTACCTGATCTTCACCAACTCCAGCAACCTGCTCTTCTCCAACCGTGCCGATGTGCAGGTCATCAGCTTTGTCGGCATGACGAAGGACGAGTTTCTCGCCACTGACTACAACAACCTGCTGCGCGCCGAATTTCCGGAGGAATACTCCAGCGAGCCGGCCGGCACGATCATCCGTCAGACCCCCAAGGCAGGCCGTACCGTCAAGGAAAAGCAGCGCATCGTGCTGACGGTCAGCCTTGGCACTCAGTATGTCACGATCCCTGAAACCAAGAACATGGTGGCCGAGGACGCCGAGCAGACCCTCAAGGATATGGGCCTGCGCGTGACCAAGAAGCCGATGGTGGACAACTCCGTTGCCAACGGCGCAGTCATCTACTCTCAGCCCGCCGCCGGTGAAACGGTCGAGGGCGATACCACCGTCATTCTGTATGTCAGCCGCTCTGAGGTTGCCCGCGATGTGACTGTGCCCAGCCTGACCGGCAAGACCATTGAGGACGCCCGCAATGATGTGAAGGGGCTGACCTTGTCCATCCGCACGATTGAGCAGGCCAGCGACCAGCCCGCCGGCACCGTCCTGAGCCAGTCGCCTGAGGCGAATACCACCGTGCGCAAATCCTCTGTCATCACGCTGGTAGTTTCCACTGGTGTGCCCGAGACCGTACAGGAGCCTGAGCAGACCGGCCCGACCGTCAACCCGGACGGCACGATTACCGTACAGGAAAGCACCTGGTGGAGTGCTGACGGCAGCCACCAGATCCACCAGCGTACCGATGGCTCGATGTGGAATGAGAACGGCCAGCAATGTGATGCGCAGGGCAATCCCATCGGCTGATAAGTGAGGAAACCATGGCCTATATCACCAAAGGCATCGGCGGCTTTTACTATGTCAAAACACCGGACGGAATCGTGGAATGTAAAGCCCGCGGCATCTTCCGCAAGCGCGGTATCACGCCTGTGGCAGGGGACAATGTGACCCTTTCTGCCGACGGCACCATGATCGATGAGATCCTGCCCCGCAAAAATGTTTTCATTCGTCCGCCGATCGCCAATCTGGATATTCTGTTCATCGTCACCAGCACGACCCAGCCAGTGCCCAGCACCCTTGTGCTGGATCAACTGGCTGCAGCCGCCATCTACAAGGATGTGCAGCCGGTGCTGGTGGTCACCAAGGCAGATCTGGCCGCCGCCGACATGCTGCGCACCGCCTACGCGGGCAGCGGTATCCCGCTTGTGCAGCTGAACTACGAGACCGGCGAGGGCCTCGATGAGGTCAAGCGCTATATCAGCGGTCACCTCTGCGCCTTCTGCGGCAATTCCGGCGTTGGCAAGTCAACGCTGCTCAACACGCTGGCCCCTGCGCTGAACCGGGAGACCGGCCAGATCAGCCAAAAGCTGGGCCGCGGCCGCCACACGACCCGCGAGGTCGAGATTTTTGAGATCTGCGGCGGCAGACTGGCGGACACCCCCGGCTTTGCCAGCCTTGAAGCACAAAAGCTCTGCCGTATTCCCAAGGAAGATCTGCAGCATACCTTCCCGGAGTTTGCGCCGTATTTCGGGCAGTGCCGTTTTACCGGCTGCTCTCACCGCAGCGAGACCGGCTGCGCCGTGCGCGAGGCCGTGGAGGCCGGAACCATCAGCAAAACGCGCTACGCCAGCTACCTTGCCATGTATGAGGAGGCCAATGCGCGGAAGGAGTGGGAAAAATGAGCAAGCGCGCCGTTATCCTGTCCGCCGTGCCGGTAGCGGCTGCCCTTGGCCGTTATGTACAGCCCGGGGACTTTATCGTTGCCTGCGATGCGGGCTACCGCAACGCTGCCCGGCTCGGTTTACAGCCTGATCTGATCGTGGGTGACTTCGATTCTGCCCCGCGGCCCAAAACTGCACAGGAGACCATCGTTCTGCCCCATGTGAAGGACGACACCGACACCCAGTATGCCGCGCGCTGGCTTCTGGAGCAGGGCTATGATGAGATCACGCTGCTGGGGGCCTTGGGCGGTGCCCGGCTTGAGCACACTCTGGCCAACTTGGCTACCGGGTTGTATCTTGCCAAAAACGGCGTCAGCGTCCTGCTGGCCGATGAGCGCAGCGAGCTGCGCTTTCTGACCCCGGGCCGTGCGCTGGTGCTGGCACACCACGACTGGAAGTTTCTCTCCCTCTTTCCGATGGAGGAAACGCTCACCGGCGTCTGCCTGCGCGGCGTGTACTATCCGCTCGAGGACGCCGTTCTTACCGCAGAGTATCCCCTCGGCGTCAGCAATGAATTTACCGCTGACACCGCCTGCCTGCAGTGCAGCAGCGGCTGCGGCGTTGTGGTGCTGACCCGCGATGATGCGTAACACACCGTAAGCGCGCTGCATAGTATGGCGTACACAGACACGGAAAGTGAGGTGTATGTCATGCATGTGGTCGTGGTTCGCTGCCCGCGCGGCCTGCGCTGGCTTCTGCGCGCAGCCTTCAGGGTATGATTTTTTTCCCCTGCCTGTTACGGGCAGGGGCTATTTTTTTGCCCTGCCGCATATAATGCCCCAGAACATAACCGGAAAGGGGCAAGCAATATGGAACTGAAGGTGTTCAAAGACACCATAGCATCTTATGGCGGCCGCTGGGAAACGCGGCTGGAATTACCTGTTGAGACCGAGCTTTTGATCCCCGATTATCTGCCCGCCGTCTTTAAGATCGTCAAATGCCTGATCACGCCCGTTGTGCTGCAGAACCGCGTGACCGGCAACCGATGGCAGACCGAGGGGTATCTGCGCTGTACCGTTTACTACCAGAGCGAGGAGCCCGGTGCCCGCCTGCTGCGCACAGAGCAGAAATTTGCCTTTGAAAAATCGGTCGAGCTGCCCGCCGGGCAGTATGCCGAGGGGCCTGCGCAGGTCTGGGGGGAGCCGGAATACTGCAACTGCCGCGCAGTCAGTGAGCATCGCATTGATCTTCGCGGGGCGTACATCCTGTGTGCCGCCGTGGCTGTGCGGCGGGAGCTTGAACTGCTGACCTCGCTGGCCGACTGCGGCATTGAGCAGTACACCCGCGTTTTGCAGGGCATGCAATGCGCCGTGACCGAGGAAAAAACGCTGACAGCCGAGTCCTCTGCCTCGCTGCCCGCCGCCGGGGAGAATGTGCTGGACATCACCGGCAGCTTTACCGCAGGCAGCATAGTTCTGGCCGCCGGGCAGGCCAGCGTGCAGGGGACCCTGCAACTGCAGATCTGCAGCCAGAATACCGACAGCGGCGAGCTGACCGTGCGCAGCAAGGATATTCCCATACAGCAGACGATCGAGCTGCCCGGCGCGGCGGAGGATGATGCTCCGCTGGTGCGCGGTGAGGTGCTGGCCTGCGTTCTCAGCGCAGCGGAGAGTACGGGCGGCGCAGGGGAGGCCTCGCTCTCGGTGACATGGAAGCTGCGCATTGAGGTCTGGCGTGCCGTACAGTACCGCGTGGCCGCCGATGCCTACTCAACGCTCTGCAAGACACAGACCGTTCAAACGCCCTGCCGCCTTTTGCAGAAAACGGCCGACCTCTCGGGGCGTATCTCCGTTTCCATTGAGGACGATCTGCCCGATGCCGAGGGAACGGTCATCGGCTGCTTTGTAACGCTGGGGGCAGCCTGTGCCGTCCCTGCGGACGGGGAGCGGGCCGAAACCCACCTGCGCCTGCTGGGAAAGGGCACCGCCCATGTGTTGATCGGCGATGCACGCGGGGAACTGACCTGCTATGACAAGACCTTTCTCTGGCAGCCGGACTGTGTCTGGCCCGGCACGGCAGATGCCGCGTGGCCCAGCATGGGTGCTGCTGCCGTCCGGGTCGTCAGCAGCAAGAGCGGCGCACGGCTGCGGGTCGATCTTGAGATCGAGACAAGCGGTATCCTGATGCAGGCTGCCAGTACGGACGCCCTCTGCGATGTGGAGCTGGGGGAGGCCTACGATGACGCTGACGGCCCGGCCCTGTACATCTATTATGCCCGGCAGGGGGAACGCATCTTTGACATTGCCAAGCGCTACCATGCGCGCGCCCGGGACCTTGCCGCCGCCAACCATCTTGATACGACCGACAAACCGCCTCAGGAGCTGACCACCGAGGCCGCCTGCCTGCTGATTCCGGCTGCGCTGTAAAGGAGGGTACACCCGTGACACAGGAACAGATCTACCAGAACATAGCCCAGCGCACCGGCGGGGACATCTACCTCGGTGTTGTGGGGCCGGTGCGCAGCGGTAAAAGCACCTTCATCAAGCGCTTTGCAGAGCTTATGCTGCTGCCCCGCATCAAAAACGAAGCCCGCCGGGCCCGTGCCCATGATGAGCTGCCCCAGTCCGCTGCCGGGCGCACCATCATGACCACCGAACCAAAGTTCATCCCCGAGAAGGCGGTTCGGATCGAACTTTCGGGCGGCGGCAGCTTCCGGGCACGGCTCATCGACTGTGTGGGCTACATGGTGGACGGCGCACTGGGCCATGAGGAAAACGAAGCGCCGCGCCTTGTCAAAAGTCCCTGGTTCGACCATGAGGTACCGTTCGACCTGGCAGCCGAGACCGGCACGCGCTGTGTCATCCGGGAGCATGCCACGGTCGGGCTCGTTGTCACAACGGACGGCTCGGTTGCCGATCTGCCGCGGGAGGCTTATCTGGAGGCGGAGCGCCGCATCCTTGCCGAGCTGGACGCCATCGGCAAGCCCTATATCATCCTGCTGAACTGCGCCGACCCGGACAGCGAGGATTCCCGCCGTCTTGCCGCTGAGCTGGCCGAAAGCTACGGCCATGCCGTTTTCCCCCTGAACTGCACCTCGATGACTGTGGAAACGCTTGACCGGCTGCTGCAGGCACTTTTGTATGAGTTCCCCATTCGAGAGATCGCTGTGCAGATGCCCGGCTGGGTGACGATGCTTGAAAGCGGACACTGGCTGCAGAGTGCCGTCTACACCGCCATGCTGGATTTTGCTGCCTCGCTGCACAAGATGGCCGACATTGCCGGCAAACGCCCCCAGCTTGGCTGCGAGTATATCACCGGCGCCTCCCTCGCCGGTATGGATCTCGCCACCGGCAGCGTCACACTCCGTGTCACTGTAGACCCCGATATTTTTTACCGGATTCTCGGCGAGCAGACCGGGCTGGACATCGTGGATGAAGCCAGCCTGCTGCCCTGTGTTGTCAGTCTGGCAAGGGCCAAGCGCGCCTATGACAAGATCAAATCCGCACTGGATCAGGTCGAGGCTACCGGCTATGGAATCGTCATGCCGGGTATTGATGAACTTACGCTGGAGGACCCTGAAATCGTGCGGCAGGGCGGCCAGTACGGGGTACGACTCAGCGCCAGTGCCCCCAGCCTGCACATCATGCGCGCCAACATTCACACCGAGCTTTCCCCCACAGTGGGCAGTGAGCAGCAGGGAGAGGAGCTTATCAAAAGCCTGCTTTCGGATTTTGAGACCGACCCCGGCAAGCTGTGGAGCACGAACATCTTCGGCAAGAGCCTGAATGAGCTTGTCAGCGAGGGCGTACAGGCCAAGCTGCTGCACATGCCGCAGGAGGCGCGCGCCCGTCTGCAGCAGACCCTTGAGCGTATCATCAACGAGGGCTGTGACGGGCTGATCTGTATTCTGCTATGACGGAGGGGTTATGTTCAGACGCATTACCAGAGCCGAACGGGAGCGCCGCGCCGCCAAGGCCGAGCTGGACAGCACAATGCAGGCGATGCGCGCCGTTGACAGCGCCTTTCGGGAGGCACAGGACCCATTTTCCATCGAGCAGCTGACCTACCAGCATGCGGCGCTAATGTGCCGCTGCCGCGCGCTGCTGCGCCTGCTGCGGGCAGACAGGGAGGACCCATGACGGCTTACTGGCCCTATGCGGCGGCAGTCGTCTGCCTGTTGAGCGTGGTGCGCTGCGCAGCCCGCCAGCACTGCGGGCTGCGCAGTCTGCTGGGCGGCGCGGTATGCGGCTTGGGGGTACTGGCACTGCTGGGCCTGCTGGAGCCTGTGACCGGGATCAGCCTGCCGCTGAACCGCTTTACGGCCTTCTGTGCCGGGGTATTGGGCCTGCCCGGCGTGACGGCACTGCTGATTTTGCGGCTGCTGCTGTAGGGGCTGATACGGTGCTTATAATTTTTCTTGCCAAAGCGCCGGGAATATGGTATACTTTTTGGGAAAACGAGTGGAACATACGGCGGCGGGACAGCCCGCAAGGGCTGCCTGAGGAAAGTCCGGGCTTCACAGAGACAGAGTAACTGCTAACGGCAGCCGGGGGTGACCCCAGGGATAGTGCAACAGAAAGAAACCGCCGCGAAAGCGGTAAGGATGGAAAGGCGAGGTAAGAGCTCACCAGCGCACTGGCGACTTTGCGGCTATGTAAACCCTGCTCGAAGCAACATCCGTATGGGACATTATGCGGAGTCTCGCGCGTCCCGGTGATGGCGTGAGCCTTGCGGCGACGCAAGGACAAGATAGATCGTCGTTTGATACAGAACCCGGCTTACGTTCCAGTCGTTTTTCTTTTGTAATCGGTTAAAGCACACCTGTTTTTTGAGACAGATGTGCTTTTTTGTATTTTTCCGTTCCTTTTCTGCATAAAAAAGCGCAAAACCGGGCAAAAACCGCTTGTTTATTTCAGATAAATCGTATATAATGTAGTGTACGCCTGTGGTTGTGCCAAGATAGAGGGGCACTTATACCGCAGCTGTATGGGAAAAGTATCGAAATGAATTAGGGGGATCGTACTTATGGCAGATTATTTTGCAATGAATCATGACGAGCTCACCGCTGAAAAGGCCGCGCTCGAGGCACAGTACAAAAAGTTTCAGGACATGGGCCTGAAGCTGAACATGGCTCGCGGCAAGCCCGGCCCTCACCAGATGGATCTGGCCATGGACCTGCTCAAGCTTGATGATTACACCGCTGCCGACGGCACCGATGTGCGCAACTACGGCAACCTTGAGGGTCTGGAGGAAGCCCGCGAGCTTTTTGCCGATGTGTTCGGCGTCAAAGCAAACGAGGTCTTTGTGGGCGGCAACTCCAGCCTGCAGCTGATGTACAATCTGGTCGCAATCGGCATGATGTTCGGCTTTCAGGATTCTCCCAAGCCGTGGAGTCAGGTCGAGAACCGCAAGTTCCTCTGCCCGGTGCCCGGCTATGACCGCCACTTTGCCATCACCGAGGAGATGGGCTTTGAGTTGATCAGCATCCCCATGAGCCCCGACGGTCCCGATATGGACAGGATCGAGAAGCTGGTTGCCGAGGATGACACCATCAAGGGTATCTGGTGCGTGCCGCAGTATTCCAACCCGGACGGCTACACCTACAGCGATGAGACGATCCGCCGCTTTGCTGCCCTCAAGACTGCTGCCCCGGATTTCAAGATTTTCTGGGATGAGGCGTATATCGTCCATCACCTGACCGAGGAGATCATCGAGACCCCGGTCCTGCTGAACGAGGCCAAAAAGTACGGCAATGAGGACCGCGTCTTTATGTTCACCTCCACCAGCAAGATCACCTTCCCGGGTGCCGGTGTGTCTGCCATTGCCTGCAGCGAGAACTCGATGAAGTACATGTGCAAGCGCTTCTCGACGATGATCATCAGCTATGACAAGATGAACCAGCTGCGCCATGTCCGCTTCCTGAAAAATAAGGAAGGCGTGCTGGCACACATGGCCAAGCATCGCCGCCGTCTGGTGCCCTGCTTTGACGCTGTAAAGACCACCTTTGCCGCCGAGCTGACCCCCTGCGGTGATATTGCCCATTGGACCAACCCCAAGGGCGGCTACTTCATCAGCCTGTATGTCATGCCCGGCTGTGCCAAGCGTGTGGCCCAACTCTGCAAGGACTGTGGCCTGACCCTGACGGGTGCCGGCTCGGCCTACCCGTACCACAAGGACCCCGATGACTCGCATCTGCGCATTGCGCCGACCTACCCGAGTCTGGACGAGGTCGAAACCGCTTCTGCACTGCTCTGCGTCTGTGTGCGTCTGGCAGTTGTTGAAAAGCTGCTTGCTGACAAGCAGTAAAATCTATCCCGCCCGCCGGTGCGGGCAAGTTTTTGGAGGTTTCTATGAACAGAAAAGGGAAGTCATGGCCGTTGTTTGTCGTGGCAATTTTGATCGTGCTGTTTTCCCTGACGGCCATCCTCGGTGTAAGCTATACCTATGGCGATACCAAGAATGTCTATGTCAAGGGCGCATCTGATATCCGCTTCGGTATTGACATCCGCGGCGGCGTGGATGTCACATTCATGCCTGCCGGTGATGTGGATGCCACCGATGAGCAGATGGCAGCAGCCAAAACGGTCATCGAGGATCGCCTTGTCGGCCTCGGCATCACCGATTACGAGAGCTATGTTGACAACAACAAGGATCGTATCATCGTGCGTTTTCCGTGGAAGAGCGACGAGGCGGACTTTAACCCGCAGACCGCTATTGACGAGATCGGCACCACGGCCAAGATGGTATTCCGCAAGGGTTCTTCCGCCACGGGTGAGGAGATCCTGAGCGGTGACGATGTGGCTTCCGCCAACGCCGCCTACAATGAGACTGAGGGCTGGGTCGTACAGCTGAAGTTCAATTCCAACGGTGCCTCCGCCTTTGCCTCCGCCACCACCGAGCTGGCTGCCAACAACGGCACCATCTCGATCTGGCTGGATGACAACAATATCTCCACTGCCACCGTCAATGAGGCCATCACCGGCGGTGAGGCCATCATCAAGGGCAAGTTTGATCAGGATAGCGCCTCCACGCTGGCCAACCAGATCAATTCCGGCTCTCTGCCGTTTGCTCTGTCTGCTGAGAGCTACTCCACCATCAGCCCGTCTCTGGGCGCCAAGAGCCTGGATGTCATGGTGCAGGCCGGTATCATTGCCTTTATCCTCGTTGCAATCATGATGATCTGCCGCTATCGTCTGCCCGGCACCATCGCCGTCATCTCCCTGCTGGGTCAGGTTGCGGCTACGCTGGCGGTCGTCTCCGGTTATTTCACCGTTTTCCCCGGCTCCACGCTGACGCTGCCCGGCATTGCCGGTATCATCCTCGGCATCGGCATGGGCGTTGACGCGAATGTCATCACGGCCGAGCGCATCAAGGAGGAGCTGTCCAAGAACAAGACCCTTGACGGCGCTGTTAAGAGCGGCTTCAAGATGGGCCTGACGCCCATCATTGACGGCAATGTGACCATTGTGATCGTTGCTGCGATCCTGATGGGTGCCTTCGGCCCCACGGACGGCTTCTGGGCCAAGGTGTTCAACCCGATTTTCTTCTGGTTCGGACCCTCCACTGCCGGTACGATCTACTCCTTTGGCTTCACCCTGTTGACCAGCGTTCTGCTCAACTTCGTGTTCGGCGTCTGGGCGACCCGCGTTATGATCCGCGGTGCCGTCAATTTCAAGCCGCTGCGCAAGGCATGGCTGTTCGGCGGTCGCAAGGACGGCGGTGCCGACTTTAAGACCCCGTCCATCAACTTCATCGGCAACCGCAAGAAGTTCTATACCTTCTCCTGCGCGCTGCTTGCCCTTGTGCTGGTTTTCTGCGGTGTGTTCGGCGTCAAGATGGATGTCGAGTTCAAGGGCGGCTCTATGATCACGCTGGCCTATGAGGGCGATGCCGATCTGAACGACCTGAAGTCCACCATCAGCACCGAGCTGAACAAGAGCAACTTGACCCTGCAGACCGGCTCTGATATTTCGGGTAACCAGACCCTGACAGTCACCCTGCCCGGCAGTGATACCCTGACCACTGAGGAGCTGGACGGCCTGCTGGCCACCTTGAACGAGCAGTACCCCGATAACGCTTTCGTTCAGAACGAGGTCAGCAATGTCGATGCCACCATCGGCAAGGAGTTCATGCTCAAGAGCATTGTGGCGCTGGTCGCTGCCTGCGTGCTGATCCTGCTGTATGTAGCCTATCGTTTCCGCAGGATCGGCGGTCTCAAGGCCGGCTCCACCGCCATTGTGGCCCTGCTGCACGACATGCTTGTTGTGTTCGGCGTCTTTGTTATCCTGCGCATTCCTCTGAATGGCAACTTCATCGCCGCTCTGCTGACGATTCTGGGCTACTCCATCAACGATACCGTTGTTATCTATGACCGTATCCGTGAAAACAGCGCCCTGTACAGCAAGAAGCAGATGAGCCTGGCTGAACTGGTCAATCTGTCCGTCAACCAGAGCTTTGCCCGCTCCCTGATGACCTCCATCACCACCTGCCTGGCGCTGGGTGTTGTCTGCATCATCTCGGTCATCTACCGTCTGGACAGCATCTATTCCTTCGCATTCCCGCTGCTGTTCGGCATGGTAAGCGGTGTTTACAGCACGATCTGCATCGCCACGCCGCTGTGGGTCGATTGGAAGACCAAGAAAAAGGCTGCCAAGCAGGCCTGAAAATCCACACAAGGAGGTAAACCGATATGAAATGCCCCTATTGCGGTGAAGTGGATTCCAAGGTCATCGACTCCCGCCCGACAGAGGACGGCGAGAAGATTCGCCGCCGCCGTGAGTGCCTGAACTGCAAAAAGCGCTTTACGACCTACGAGATCGTTGAGACAGTTCCGCTGATGGTCGTAAAGAAGGACCGCTCCCGCGAGGTGTTTGACCGCCAGAAGCTGCTGAACGGCATGCTGCGCGCCTGCGAAAAACGCCCGGTCAGCTATACCCAGCTTGACGCTGCGGTCGACCGTATTGAGCAGCAGCTGCTCAACTCCTACGACCGCGAGGTTTCCTCCATCCACATCGGCGATCTGGCTATGCAGGAGCTCAAGCAGATGGACGATGTGGCCTATGTGCGGTTTGCTTCGGTCTACCGTCAGTTCAGCGATGTCAACACCTTCATGGAAGAGCTGAAGGATATGCTGGACAGCCGCTCAAAGCCCGCCGAAAAATGATTGCCGCACCTGCTCAATCTGTGTGCAGGCGCGCTGTGTCTCCATCTCCAGATCCGCCAGACTGTCCGTCTCGGCACAGGGCGGCAGCACCGCCATCGTCTGGTTCATCTGGTCAAGGATATTGCGGCGCACCAGCAGGTTTAAAAGACCGCTGCTTTCCCGTGCCTTTTCCGCAGCCCTGCCGTAGGCACGGCGGGCCGCAGGACAGTCCCCCTGCATGGCCAGGGCATACGCGGCCTGCACCTGCTGCACAAGTGCCTCGGTGGTTCGGTCCACATACCGCCCTGCGGCCAACAGCAGCAGACATAGCATCAGCAGGATCACAACGGCATACCAGTTTCGTTTCATAAGCACCTTTTTCAGACCGTCCCCTCGGGGGCGGTCTTTTTCTGTATCAGTACGGTTCGTTTGCCGTTGTATAGCAGCAATAACACATTCTTTCGTGTCGTGTGCCGCTCCGCAAGCAGGGCATCGAGCGCCGCCTCATCCATCCCGAAAAAGGCAAGGTTTTCCCTGCAGACGGCTGTGTCGATGAGAAGCGGCAGCAGGGGCGGCTCCTGACCGTCCTTCGGCATGGAGGCCGCCGAGATACTGCCGTTCGGCTCTACCACGCCCCAATAGACCTCCTGCGGAGAGAAAATATCCCTGCCGCGCAGTGCCTCTGCCAGATCGGATACCGTGATGCGCAACCGCGCAAGCGCATCCTGCTGTATCTTTCCATTGCGTATGACGGTCACAGGCCTGCCCAGCAGCAGCTCTGCATAGGCCGGGCTGAACCACAGGAGGGTAGAGTTTAAAATTTCCAGTGCCGTAATCAGAAAGATCGGCACAAGGCTTGCAAGCAGCGGCAGGTCCGGCTCATCAATGCAGATCGATGCCACATTGGAGATCAGCAATGTCGTCACAAGCTCGGCCGGCTGCAGTTCCCCCAGCTGGCGCTTTCCCATCAGGCGCATGGCAACTGTGACGGCGCAGTAGACCAGCACCGTGCGCACCACCGTAGAAATCATCCTGCCGCCTCCCTTATAAAACACCCCTGAACGGCTCACACTATCCTGCGTGAGAGGGGGAACACCGATGACGCCAAAACCGCTGTACCGTTCGCTGGACGAGAACCTTGCGTTTCTGGAAGAAATGTTTGGCCGTTCCGATGATTTTTATACCAAGCACCTGATGATTGCAGGTATTCGATGTGCTATCGTCATGTTTACAGGGCTTTCCTCCCCGGAAAAGCTTTGCCGCATGGCGCTGGACATGCTGGACCGTGACCCTGCCATGCTGGGCGGCGGGGCAGGACTGTGCGATTATCTTTTGACCCAGAGCCGCATCCCCGCCGAGGCCGAGGCCGTTACCGACAGGACCGCCCTTGTGGAGCTGCTCTGCAATGGGTTGTCCGTGCTGCTGATCGATGATGTGAGCCGGGCGGTTGCCTTTTCCACGCAGGAAATGCCACAGCGCGCCGTTTCAACCCCAACGGGAGAGGGAAATCTGCGCGGCTCTCAGGAGGCATTCACCGAGCTACTGCGCAATAATATCTCCCTGCTGCGGCGGCAATTCCGCACCGGTACCCTTGTAGCGGAGATCACAACCGCCCATACCCGCGCCAAAACCGAATACTGCCTTTGCTATGACAAAGCCCTTGCCCCGGAGGAGACCGTTTCCGCACTGCGCGCACGGCTGGAAAATGTCGAGATCCCGGTCCTGCTCGACAGTGCCTATTTTGCCTCCTTCCTCAAGCAGGACAAGCTGAATCTCTTCCCGGCTGCCGCATATACCGAGCGCCCGGCTACGGCCTGCGCCCGCCTGTGCGAGGGCAAGGTTGTGGTTCTGGTAGCCGGGTGCCCCTATGCGCTCATTATTCCCAGCTTTTTTGCTGAGCATTTTGAGTGCCTTGATGACTACGCTTCCGGCGCTGTGTTTGCAGGCCTCATCCGTATTCTGAAATATCTGGCTTTTCTGTTGGCAGTGTTCGGGCCGGGGCTGTATGTCATGGCTGTTGCCTTCGCGCCGGAGATCATCCCCATTCAGCTGCTGACAAAGCTGGCCCGCGGGGAGGCCGCCACACCGCTGCCGCCCATGCTTGAAATGCTCTGCGTCACGCTGCTGCTTGAGATCGTGCGCGAGGCCGGTCTGCGCGCACCGCAATCTATCAGCCACACGGTCAGTCTGGTGGGGGCACTCATCATCGGGGAAACCGCCGTCAGTGCCGGCATCGTCAGCGTGCCGGTCCTGACGATGGCTGCTGCAGCCACCATCGCCACGCTGGCCGTTCCGTCACTGTATGAGCAGTCCATTCTGTTCCGCTTTGCGGTGATCCTGCTGGCAGGGTGCTTTGGCGTACCGGGGCTGGCCTGCGCCGCACTGACGATTTTGGCAATGGCCTGCGGCAGTGAGCCTTTTGGATACGACTATCTCTATCCGCTGCTGCCACTGGGCAGGGCCAGCGTGCGGGACGGTTTTGTGCGCAGCATCTGGAGCCGCCTTGCCCGCTCCGGGGAGGTGATCGGTCAGCATGAAGCGTGAATGTCCCAGCCTGTTTGCCGCGCTGCTCGTCAGCCTGCTCGTCAATGTACTGCTGCGCAGCCAGACAGCCTACCGCCCCCGGGCCGGTCTGGCAGCAGCCCCGCTCTGCGCACTGCTGCTTGCGGCGGTCGGCTGGTTGTTTGCCCGGTGCTGGCGGCTGGCCTGCGACCCGGTTTTAAGGCTGCTGTTCGGCACATTGCTTGTGTTTTCCTCGGTTTTGGAGCTGCTGCGGCTCTGGAAGCTTGCCGACCGGCTCTATCCCGGGGCGATCACACTGAGCTCCGTCTGTCTGCTGGCGGTGCTGCCGGTCGTCTATCTGCGGCGGGTATCTGCACTGTCGCAGACGGCCCGTGCCGTGCTTTGTCTGCTGGCAGCAGCCACCGCTGTCATGCTGATCTCGGTGCTGCCGCGTCTGCGGATCACGAACCTGCAGTACAGCGTTTTGACGCGCGCAGATTTTTTCACCTCCGCCAAGGATCAGCTGACCCTTTACCCGGAATATCTGCTACCCGCCCTCTGGCCCGCACAGGACAAGCGCGGCCGTCATACACTGCTGCGGCTGGCCGGGTATGCGCTGGCATTCGATGTCTCGATCCATCTGCTGCTTGAGCTGTTCTACGGCGCCGCCATGCCGCTGCGGGCAGACCCCGTCCATGCCGCCGCGCGGTGCGGTGCGCTGTCCATCTTCAACCGGCTGGAATGGCTGCAGTTCATCCTGTGGGTCATGGCTGTCACCGTCAAGCTGGCACTCTATCTCTATGCGCTGGTGCGGCTGCTGGGCGGCCGAAGCAAGGCGGAGAACAGTGCCGCCGGGCTGGACCGATTTCCTGTGTATCTGGGCGGCATCTGGCTGCTTTGCGCCGTGCTGCGCAAGATTGATTTGGACACAGCGCTGCCGCTGCGCAGTGCGTTGACCTGGGGCTTTGTTCTGCTGACCTGGATTGGAGGTGGGGCCGCATGTCTGTACCGAAGTATAAGGCGCTGCTGATCGCCTGCATCACGCTTTTTCTTTGCGGCTGCGGGCAGGCGCTGTCGGAGCGGGAGATTGTCCGCGCCGTATTCTTCGCACGGCAGCAGGGACAGTATTCCGTCTGTCTGCTGCTGGCTGACCAGAACAACAATGAGGACGGCCTTCACTACAAGACCTCCTCCGCACGCGGTTTCACCGCTGCTCAGGCCCTCCACCGGGCCGAGACTACGCTGCCGGGCCGCCTTTATTACGGCTTGATTGATCTAGCCGTTCTGCCGGCCGATGCCGACTGGCAAACCGCCCGCGAGTTGGGCGGTCTGCTCTACGACAAAGCCCAGCCCGCGCCAGAGCTTTCGGTCTTTGCGCTGGATACAGCCCCCCACAGCTGGGCTGAGGATGCCGCCGCCCTGTATGAGGACATGAAGTCGGTTCGCTCCGAATACCGCCTGCACTGCGGCCTGCAGCAGCTTTTTACACAGGCGGACTGCTGCACCGTGCCCAGCTACCGCGCCGACAGCGGGTATGATCTTCTGCTGCTCGCAAAGCAGCAGCCCGCCCCTTACCGCGCTGCCGGTCTGGCCGCCCAACTGGCCGCCGTGCTCTGCGGGCAGACGGACCGCCTTTATACGACCTATGCGGGCGGGACTGCCCTGTGCCGCGCCCGCATCGATGTAACGGTGCAGGATACCACCGTACAGCTGCACCTGCGCGATACAGCGTTTGAAGTCCTCACACAGACGGGGCAGGATCTGCAGGCATTGTTCTGCACCGAGCTGCAGCAGGCTTTTGCCGCACTCGCCGCTGAACGATCGGCCGACTTTTTTCACCTGCAGTTCTGGCACGCCAATCTGTACGGCCCCCGCAGCCCGGCACCGGCCCCGCATCTTACGATTCTATGGGAATAAAAAAATGCGCCCGATTCCGCAAAATGCGGGGTCGGGCGCAGCTGATTACTGCAGGGTGGTGGGCCGGGTAATATAAATCAGGTTTGTGTCGGCTATAAAGGTCTGGAAGTTATACAGCACGAGTACCTCATCGTAGCCCTCTTTTTCAATCGTAGAATCAAGGCCGTACTTGAAATTGCGGAAATCCACCACACCGATCTTGGCGTAGTTGGCGGTCAGATAGGGGATAAAGCTGTTGGCGTAGCTGTCCTTCACGACCAGAATACTGCCTGTCCCGTTTCCCTCGATGGTCGAGTAGCCGTTGTTGCCGTCCAGAAACGCCGCGTATTTGTCGCGGGTCGCAAACTTGTCGGCGTTGATCAGGTTTTCGGTTCGTTCCGGCTCATAGGCGGCCTCGCCGGTGATCCGGTAGACCGTCATCAGATTGTCAAGCGGGTAGTAGGTGATCGTGTCATCCTCCACATTCCAAAGGCGGGTAGCGGAGTAATGGGTTCCCTCAAAGCCGGTCACAGTCGCACTCTCATGGGCATCACGGTCAAAGGGCGTCAGCCCCTTCTGTGCACAGAACGCCTCATACGCGCGGTAGGCACCGTTGGGCGTCCAGTGGTGGTCTGTCTTGAAATACAGATACTCGTCCTTTTGCGCTGCAAACAGCTCCCGCAGGTCGATGATTCCTGCGCTCTGGCCGACCTTGGCAAAGATCTCATCCAGCATGGCATTTTCGTCCACCATCGGCGCACCGGCCGGCAGTTTTTCGGGGTAGATGACGCTGGCCGACGGAGCCAGCAGGAAGGTCACCTTGCCGGGGTGATTGGCAGCAAACTCACTGACGGCCGCGATGTTTTTGTTCAGCTGCTTTTCCGTTGCATCGTCCACTGTGAACAGCTTTGTAAACATCCAGCGGTCCTTGCCCAGCAGGATACCGCCCTCCTCAGCCTTGTGGAAGAGAATCTCGTCTGCGGCACGCTGGGTGTTGACCGCCGCATCACGGAAGGAGAACTGATCCTGCATCCAGCGGGAAAAGCCGCTCTGCCAGCTTCCGTCCAACAATGCACTGACACTGAATGCAGGGAACTGTGCGGCCTTGCGGTTTTCCAGCACAAGCTGCTCCCGCTTGGGCCACAGCATATTCACAGCCGAAAAGCCAAACAGCAGCACAGCGCAGAGGACGAGCAGCGGAAAGCCCACGCGGCGCCTGCCGCCGCCCTTGCGGTATATGACCTTTGACATACAGCAGTTCCTCCTCTCAGAAATTGGCATACAGCGCTGTTGCGTTGGTGGCAGCCACCACATAGCAGACGCACAGCACCAGCAGCAGGGTAAACACAAGAAGCTTGACTACCGTGTTCCGGCTGATCTTATCCCAGAGCCGCCGCGGCAGCGCAGACGAGCAGACGCAGCCCAGCGCCAGCAGCACGCCGTAGTTGCGCAGACTATACAAAGCGGAGATACCGCCCTGCGGCACAAACAGCTTTTGCAGCAGCAGTCCCAGCGGTGCACCGGGCTGGTTGGCTGTAAAAAGACCCCAGCCCAGCACGACAAAGAACAAGGTGTAAAGATGCGGCCAGACCTTGCCTTTTTTCAGGTATTTGAGCAGGAAGGTCTTTTCGATCGTCAGCAGCACAAAGTAGTAGAGCCCCCAAGCAATGAAGTTCCAGCTTGCACCGTGCCAGATGCCGGTAGCAGCCCAGACAAGGAACATGTTGAACAGCTGCCGCGCCTGCCCCTTTCGGTTACCACCCAGCGGGATATAGATGTAATCCCGGAACCACCCCGACAGGGTGATATGCCAGCGCCGCCAGAACTCGGTAATGCTGCCCGAAATATAGGGCAAATCAAAGTTGGCAGGGCAGTCAAAGCCGAGCAGCGCCGCCAGACCGTTACTCATCTCACTGTAGCCGGCAAAGTCAAAGTATAGCTGCAGGCTGTAGGCCAAAATTCCCAGCCAGGCCAGCGGGGTGGAGACATTGGCCAGCCCCACACCGCCTGCGCCGATGATATCGGTCCACAGCGCACCGATGGAATCCGCCAGAATGACCTTTTTTGCCAGACCAAAGACAAACAGCTCGGCACCGCGCTGCGCCTTTTCCATCGTGCAGCGGTTTTTGCTGTCATGGAGTTGATCCGCCATCTCGCGGTATTTGACGATAGGCCCGACGATCAGTTGCGGGAAGAACAGCACATACACGGCAAAGGTCAGCGGATTTCTTTCCGGTTCGATCTTGCCGGTGTAGACATCTGCCTCATAGCTGATGATCTTGAAGATATAGTAGCTGATGCCCAGCGGCAGCACCGTACCGATGTTGAGTGCTGCGATCCCCAGATGGCCGATCTGATTCAGCGTGTCGATCAGGAAGTTGGCATACTTAAAATACACCAGCACCCCAAGGTTGACCAGCACCGCCGCCAGCGGCAGCAGCCCGCGCAGCGTTGTTCTGGCCCGGGCCGTCAGCAGGCCCCACAGATAGTTGAATACAATCAGGACCGCAATCAACGGAAGAAATGCAACGCCGGTCCAGCAGTAGAACAACAGGCTCTCCGCCAGCAGCACTGCATTTTTGGCACGGCCGGGTACCAGATAATACAGCAGCAGGGAAAGCGGCAGAAAGCAGAACAGGAACACCACACTGTTAAAAACCATGGCGGAACTCCCTTTCTTTTGATGGCATCACCGCATGAACCAAAACGCCGATACGGCGCAGGTCAGGCGGCAATGCATTGGTGGTTGTTATGAAAAAAGGCCGTTGCCGAGCGGCAGCGGCCTTCTTTCAGGGTCTCATCAGAAATTCAGCGCCGTCTCCAGTGCGGTGTCGATGGCAGTGTAATCAGGGTTTGCAATGCCGGCAATGACAATGGCCACATAGTTGCCGTTGGTCACGATGCGGGCATCCTTGGCCAGCGCGATCTTATCGGCAAACTCAGCATACAGGTCATTGGCGGACAGGCTTGCCTTGTAGGCCTCCAGCTCGCTCTTGACGGCATCGACCTGACCATCCTTGGCCTGTGCCACAAAGACAAGGCCGCAGTCCGCCTGATCGTTGGTCACATCGCCCTTGTAGGCAACAAGGTTGTCCATTGTCAGCATCAGCTCATTCTCAACGGAGAAATCGTCCAGTGCGCGCGGGTTGGCGATGGGGTTGACCGCCTCGATAGCGGCAACGGCAGCATCCAGATTGGCGGTGTTGGCCTCCTCGCCGGCGGAGGCATCGGTGCTTTCGCTGATGACGATATCCGTCGGGCCATCGGCACCCCCGATGGTGCTTTCCGCAGCAGAGCTGCTCTCAGAGGAGACAGCAGTGGAGGTGCTGTCTGCAGAGGAACCGCAGGCGGCCAGCAGCATAGCGCAGCAAAGAATTACAGGAATCAGCTTTTTCATGGGTTTAGTTCTCCTTTATATAGTGTATGATATTGTTTTCCTCTACGCACAGGCATAGCTTGCCCGATACATTATAAGAATACACTATCTTGCCATCTTTTTCAAGCTGTTCGCGGCAAAACGCAGGGTGTTTCCGCCGGGAAATATGTAAATTTTTTATGCCTTGACAAACGCGCCCCCGGCGGGTACACTCAAAACAAAGTGATACGGCGTGACTACCCGCTGCCAGAGACGCCGATAACTGCAGCTTACAGAAAAAGGGGGTGCCCACCATGCGCAATACAAAAGCGCGGGAGACGGCCTGGACCGGCATGCTGTTTGCCTTGGCCATCGCACTGTCCTACCTTGAATCACTGGTATCACCGCTGCTGGGATTGATGCCTGCCATAAAGCTCGGGCTTTCCAATGTGGTTGTCATGTATGCGCTGTTGTTCCTGCGCACCCGCACCGCGCTGCTGCTGGTGGTGCTGAAGGCACTGTTCGCCTTTTTGACGCGGGGCGCCACCGCCGGTTTTCTTTCCCTTTGCGGCGGCGGTTTATCGCTGGTTGTCATGCTGGTGCTGCTGCACCTGCCGGTCAGCGGGTATATCTTTTGTGCCGGTGCTGCACTGGCGCATAACCTCGGCCAACTGGCGGGGGCAGCAGTGCTGCTTTCCAGCGCGATGGCTCTGGGGTACGCCCCCGTGCTGTTGGCGGCAGGCCTTGCGGTGGGCGGCATCAGCTGTTTGCTTTCCCGCGCCTTATTCGCTGCCCTGCCTGCCTCTGCGGGGGAGCAGCGGCAGGGGAGCCCATTCAAAAAATAAGAATCTTTCTTAAAAAATGTGGTTTTACCCCTTGACACCTGCAAAGCTATGTCGTATAATAGAGGCACAGACACAGGAATGTGTCCTATGAGCAATTACAAAATAACAGGAGGCAATTCTTATGGCTAAGTATGTTTGCACCGTTTGTGGTTATATCGCTGAGGGTTCCATCCCCGAGTTCTGCCCGGTCTGCAAGGCCCCGGCATCCAAGTTCATTGAGAAGAAGGATAACACCTATGTGACCGAGCATGTTGTCGGCATCGCCAAGGATGTTCCCGAGGAGATCAAGCAGGGTCTGCGCGAGAACTTCAACGGCGAGTGCAGCGAGGTCGGTATGTATCTGGCTATGAGCCGCGTTGCTGACCGCGAGGGTTACCCCGAGATCGCCGAGGCATGGAAGCGCTATGCCTTTGAGGAGGCCGAGCACGCCTCCAAGTTTGCAGAGCTGCTGGGCGAGGTTCTGACCGACAGCACCAAGAAGAACCTGCAGATGCGTGTTGACGCCGAGTGCGGCGCCTGCGCCGGCAAGATGGATCTGGCTAAGAAGGCCAAGGAGCTGAACCTTGACGCCATCCACGATACCGTACATGAGATGGCAAAGGATGAGGCCCGCCACGGCCGCGGCATGCAGGGTCTGCTGGATCGCTATTTCAAATAATTTTTCCAAAATCCACCTCGCGCCCCGGAGCCTGAACGCCCCGGGGCGTTTTTGCATAGCATAAAGAGGGGTGGTGGTATGCGGCGTTGTACAGCAGCAGGGCGGCGCAGGGCAAAGCTGCGCAGCCTTGTGTGGCTGGCTGCAGCAGTGCTGCTGGCGGGAGCCCTGCATATAAACCGCTATGTCAACACCGTCATCAAGCCTACCCTGCACGAGCTGGCCGAGTACGAAGCCCGCGCCGCCGCCGTACAGGCTGTCAACCGTGCCGTTGCGGCAGAGCTTTCACGGAAGCCTGCACTCTGCAGCACACTTTTTGCCGACAACGGCGGCGTCCTCTGTCTGGATGCCGCACGCGCCGGTGCTGCGCAGGCAGCGCTCATTGCTGCCGTACAGGCTGAGATGGACGCCTTGCCGGAGATTTCCTACCGTGTACCCTTCGGCAGTCTGACCAACAATTCCCTGCTGAGCGGGCTTGGCCCCGGCTGGCTGATACAGCTGCAGCCGCAGGGCTATGTGCAGGGGGAAATCCGGCAGACTGCGGAGTCTCTCTCGATCAACACCACACGCTACTGTGCGGTTTTACATCTGTCCGTCACCGTAAATATGATTCTGGACGGCAGCACCGCCACCCTGACCGTGGAGCAGACCTGCCCGCTCGTCAGCCTGCTTGCCGGCGGCGAGATTCCCGATGTGTATGCGACCGGGCAGGATTGAATTTGCACTCGAAAATGTGGTATACTAAGACATCGCTGATACCAACAAACGGAGTGGAGCAAAATGGAATTAGAACAGGCACGCAAACGCGCAGAGGAGCTGCGCGTCATCATAGAAAAAAACAACCGCTTATACTACGATCAGGACGCCCCCGAGCTGGAGGATTTCGAGTACGATGCCCTGAACCGCGAGCTGAAACAGCTTGAGGCTGAATATCCCGAGCTTGTCACGGCGGCCTCCCCGACCCAGCATGTGGGCGGCACGGCCAGCAGCAAATTTACCAAGGTGACCCACGCCGTCAAGATGGAAAGTCTGCAGGACGCCTTCTCCTTTGATGAGCTGCGCGAGTTTGATGCCCGCGTGCGCGACGCCGGTGTAAAGCCTGAGTATGTAGTTGAGGCGAAAATTGACGGCCTCTCGGTCAGCCTTGAGTACCGCATGGGCCAGCTGGTGCGCGGCTCCACCCGCGGTGACGGCGTAGTGGGTGAGGATGTGACCGAGAATATTCTGACCATACGGGATATTCCCCACGAGCTGCCCGATGCGCCGGATTTTCTCGAGGTGCGCGGTGAGGTCTATATGCCGCACTCCGCTTTCTTCAAGCTGAAGGAGCAGCAGGAGCTTGAGGACAAAACGCCTTTTAAAAACCCCCGCAACGCGGCGGCCGGCTCGCTGCGCCAGAAGGACGCCAAAATCACCGCCGGGCGCGGGCTGTCTATCTTTGTATTCAACCTGCAGCAGTGCGAGGGCCGCAGTTTCAAGACGCACCACGAAACACTGGATTACATCAAGTCGCTGGGCTTCCCGGTCTCGCCGCGCTACAGCGTGTTTGAGAATATCGAAGATGCGATCCGGGAGATCGAGGCCATCGGCGAAGCGCGCGGCACGCTGGAATACGATATTGACGGCGCTGTCATCAAGGTCAATGATCTGGCCGCCCGCCGCACGCTGGGCAGCACAAACAAGTTTCCACGGTGGGCCATCGCGTTCAAATATCCGCCGGAGGTCAAGGAGAGCGTTGTGCGCGACATCGAAGTCACGGTCGGCCGCACTGGCGTGCTGACCCCGACTGCCGTATTTGACCCCATCTTTTTGGCGGGCACCAGTGTGTCCCGCGCCAGCCTACACAACGGCGATATTATCGCCAGTCTGGGTGTCGGCATCGGTGACACCATCAAGGTCCGCAAGGCCGGTGATATCATCCCGGAGGTCATCGGCGTGTCGGCCCGTCTGCCGGGCAGCCGCCCCTTTGCCATGCCCACAACCTGCCCCAGCTGCGGCGCACCTGTCGTGCATCTGCAGGATGAGACCGCCCTGCGCTGCGTCAACCCCGAGTGCCCGGCCCAAAGCCTGCGCAATCTGATCCACTTTGCCTCCCGCAATGCCATGGCCATCGACGGTCTGGGCGAGGCGGTGGCTGTGCAGCTTATCGAAAAGGGGCTTGTCACCACCGTGGCAGATCTGTACACCTTGAGCGAGGAGCAACTGCTTACGCTTGACAAATTCAAAAAGAAGAGTGCCCAGAACCTGCTGAATGCGATCGCGCACTCCAAGCGCAACAATCTGGATAAGCTGATCTTCGGCCTCGGCATCCGCAACATCGGTGACAAGGCTGCCGCCCTGCTGGGCGAGCATTTCGGCAGCATGGACGCGCTGCGCCGCGCCACCGCCGAGCAGATGTGCGAGATCGATGGCTTCGGCGAGGTCATGGCGCAGAGTGTGCTGGAATTTTTCGCCAAGGACGGCACCACCGACCTTTTGCAGCGTCTGGAGCGCGATGGCGTGAACATGCAGTGGACCGGCGAGAAGAAGGGCACCGCACTGGCAGGCATGACGCTGGTCGTCACCGGTACGCTGCCCACCCTGTCCCGGCAGGAGGCAGAGGCGCTGATCGTCCAAAACGGCGGCAAAGCCGCCGGCTCTGTCAGCAAAAAAACCAGCTATGTCGTAGCCGGTGAGGCGGCCGGTTCCAAGCTGACCAAGGCGCTGACGCTTGGCGTTCCGGTGCTGGATGAGGCCGGTCTCTACGCGCTGATCCGTGAAAAATCCGAATAACCGTTTTCATTCTATACGCCGTTTCCTTGCAGGGCATCCCGATGTGGGATGTCCTGTTTTTTTATGCGGTGCCGTCCCGGTTCTATCCGCCCGCAGGCGGGCATACAGTGGCAGTGTGAGGTGAAGAAACGATGGACGAGTATTACCGCATCCTTGATAGCCTTCCGCCTGCGCTGCGCACACCGCTTGGCAGGCTGGATGCCCGCTGCGCACCGCATATACAAGAGATTCGTCTGCGGCTGGGACAGCCGATACAGTTTACGATCCGTGGGCGGCTGTGCCCCGCTGCAAAATTCCTGCCGGGTGCAGGGCTTCCCGCTTCAATGGAGGCGGACATGCTGCGGGACTGCTTTCTGCAGCTTTGCCGCCGTTCGGTCTACGCATACGAGGACGAGCTGCAGCAGGGCTATTTCACCGTGCAGGGCGGCTGCCGCATCGGTGTGGCAGGCTGCCGGGGGCCGGGCGGTTTTTCAGCCGTGACCTCGCTGAATCTGCGCATCGCGCGCTGGATCACCTGCCCACTGCCGCCCGCGCTGGAGGAGGCCGTGGCCGCCCGGGCCGGGGGACTGCTGCTGGCCGGCCCGCCGGGCAGCGGCAAAACAACACTGCTGCGGTCGATCGTACAGCGGCTTTGTGAGAGTGACTTCCTCGTCAGCGTCATTGACGAGCGCGGCGAGCTGATGGCCTGTGAGACCGGCAGCCTGCCCCGTGCCGCACAGATCCGCTGCGATGTCTATGCCCGCTGCTCCAAGCCGGAGGGCATTGCCATGGCGCTGCGCTGCATGAACCCGCAGATCCTTGTCTGTGATGAGCTGGGCACAGCGGAGGACGCACAGGCTGTGGCGCAGGGGGTTGCCTCCGGTGTTGTGTTTTTTGCAACTGTACACTGCGATACCCCGGCGGGTCTACATAAAAAGCCTCCGCTGGCCGCACTGCTGGCCACAGGCGCCTTTGCAAAAGCCGCCTTTTTGTCCGGGCGTGCCCATCCCGGCACCGTGGCACAGTGGGTCACACTTTGACTGTTCTGCTGCATGCTGCGGGCGGTATGCTTCTGCTCTGTGCAGGCATGGGCTTTGGCTTTACGGCGGCAGCACATATCCGGGACTGCCAGCGGCAGCTGCACAGCCTGTCCCGGCTGTTCGACTATCTGGCAGAGCTGCTCAACGCACAGGCCCTTGCAGGCCCGGAGCTTTTGCACCGCGCAGCGCGCTGCCCGGAATTTGCAGACTTCTGCCCGGCGGGTGCGGCAGCCCTGGCGGACATGCAGCTTCCATCCTGCCTGCCCGAGGCCCTGCGGTGCGAAGCCCTGCAGACCCTTCGCAGCGCTGAGGAATCACCGCGCCTGACCGCCTGTGCGGCGCTGCACAGGCTGGCCGCACTCTGCGAGGAGGAGGCCTGCAGCCGGGCAGAGCAGTACCGTGCCGCCCGGCTGCTTTGGCCCCGGCTGGGGGCCTGTCTGGGCGTACTGACCGCCATTTTGCTGTGGTAAGGAGTGGCCTCATGGACATTGACCTTGTTTTTAAGATTGCGGCCACCGGCATCATTGTGGCCGTATTGAACCAGCTGCTCATCCGCTCCGGCCGGGAGGATCAGGCCATGATGACGACCCTGGCCGGGCTGATCGTAGTGCTGACGATGCTGGTGCGGCAGATCAGCGACCTGTTTGTTTTGATCAAAGCATTGTTTGAACTATGACCTATGATCTTATTATGCAAGCTGGCCGCTGCTGTGCTTGTGGCGGCCGTGTTGACGCTTCTTTTAAAAAAAGACCAGCCTGCCTTTGCGCTTTTGGTCTCGGTATGCACCGCCGCCGGGCTGCTTGCTGTGGCGATGCACCAGATCGAGCCGCTGCTTGCTTGGCTGCGCACACTGGAGGTCTACTTTCAGGGGCAGAGCCCGGCGGTGCTGCTGCGCGCCCTCGGCATTGCGCTGGTCGCGCAGTTTGCCGCCGATACCTGCCGCGAGGCCGGTCTTTGCGCGGCCTCCACCGCCATCGAGCTCTGCGGCCGGGTGCTGGTGCTTTTGCAGGCTCTGCCGCTGCTGCGGTCGCTGCTCGGCTCCTTTGCGGATTATTTGCAGTAATTTTCCTGCTGGCGGTGCCGCCCCCTGCCTTTGCGGACGAGCTGCCGCAGGAGGTGCAGGACATTTTGCAGGACAGCCCCGCGGACATCACCGATGCCGCCGGATGGACCCTTGCCGACATTGCAGCGCTGCTGGGGGACTGGATTGTCAGCGGCTTTCAGCCCACACTGCACTTTGCGGCGCAGTCTGCCGGGTATCTTTTGCTGGCAGGGCTGCTGGGGCTGCTGGTCGGCAGACCTGCCGGCGCTTATGTTGAGATTCTTGCCGTGCTGGGCTTCGGCTCGCTGAGTCTTTCCACCGCGATGCAGCTGACGGCGCTTGTCGGCTCGACTGCACAGGATTGCAGCACTTATCTGACTGCCTTTGTGCCGGTATTCGGCGGCGTGGCTGCCGCAGGCGGGCAGACCTCCGGGGCGCTGGTTTACAGCGGGATGTTCTTTGCCATGTCAGGCTTTCTGTGTGCGGTCATCCGAAAGCTGCTGCTGCCCGTCATGCAGATATACTTTTGTTTTTCTGTCTGTGCCTGTCTTTGGGGCAACCGCGGCATCACCGATGCCGCTGCGCTGTTTGCCCGCTGCATGCACTGGCTGCTCAAGGTCTGCGGGGCACTGTTCAGCCTTGTGCTGGGGCTGCAGAATACGCTGGCCGCCACGGTGGACAATGCCGCTCTGCGGACCGGCAAGGGCCTTTTACAGGGCACGATCCCGGTTGTGGGGGATGCCGCTGCCGCCGCACTGACCGGAGCGGCAGCGGCGCTGCAGCTGCTCAAAGGGTCCCTTGCACTGGCCGGGCTGCTGGCGCTGGCGGCGCTCTTTGCACCGGTCTTTCTGCAAAGCATCGCCTATACGCTCGTCTTTGCGGCAGCCGGTGTCATTGCCGGGGCTACCGGGCAAAAACCCTGTGCCCAGCTTTGCCGACTGTACTTTGAGGGGGCACGCCTCTGCGGATCGGTGCTGGTGCTTTATTTTTTTATGATTTTTCTGTCCACGGCGCTGTTGCTGCTGGCAGGGAACGGGGGATAGCATGGAATCATTCCGCCATCTGGCACTGGGCTGCTGTGTGCTGTCGGCACTGGCAGGCATGCTGCGGCTTTTCTGGCCGGACAACGGCTTCAAATCCGTCATAAATGCCGTGCTGGTGCTGTATATTTTAACAGCGGGCATCCAGATGCTCGGCGGTATTGACTGGGACAGCATTGTGCTGACGCTTCGCAGCCTGCCTGCCGGGCAGAGCCGTCCCTCCGCTGATTTCTCGGCCTACAGCCGCGAGCTTGGCCTGACTGCCTCTGTGGAGGCTGTCAGGGAAGTCCTGCGGGGCGCGGGCATCCGCGCCGCCGTCAGCTGGCAGGACGGCAGATGCGTCATCACACCGGTGGACATCCGCGACCGTGCCGCGATAGAAACCTTGCTGGCCGTCAACGCCGGTGACCTGCCCTGGTGCATAGCGGAGGGCACACCATGACCGCCCGGGAGTATATCGCCCCGCTGGCCGCAAGGCTGCGCACCGCGCTGGCTGATGAAAAGCAGCGTGTGAATCTGCTGGTTTTGATGGGGCTGGCAGGTCTTGTGCTGCTGGCATTTTCCGCCTGGCTGCCGGCAGACGATGCAGCGCAGCCCGCCCCCGCCGCCGCGCAGGAGACGGCCGCCGACTACGCCGCCCAGCTGGAAAGCCGCCTGACCGCACTGATCCGCTGTGTGGACGGCGCAGGCGATACCGCCGTCATGGTCACGCTGGAATCGGGCAGTGAGAGCGTCTATGCAACGGACACGGACCGCGATGGCGGCTCCACCCATGTGCTTTTGGGCAGCGGCGGCGCAGACGGACTTGTGGAGACCGTACAGACACCCCGTGTGCTGGGCGTAGCCGTTGTCTGTGAGGGCGGCGGCACGGCGGCGGTACAGAACCGCGTGACCGCGCTGGTAGAGGCACTGACCGGCGTAGGCGCCAACCATATCACCGTAGCAAAGATGGCATCGACCAACGAAGAGGAGGGCAAACCATGAAGCAACTTACAGCCAAGCTGAAAAGCCGCGGCGCTACAGCCGCCGTCCTGACACTGGCGCTGGGGGCCGCCGTATACCTGAACTGGTCTTTCTCCCGCGGGGCACCGCCCAGCCTGCTTGTATCCGATACCACTGCCGATGCGGTGGAGACTGCCGCCGCTGCCCCTGTCACCGACCAACTGGCCGTAGAAGCCGCTGCGGCCGCCGAGGACACAGAGACCTCCGCCGTTGATGACGCTGACAAGAACTACGGCGAAGCACAGCTTGTCAGCGTAAATCAGGATTCCGGCACAGAGTTTTTTGAGTCTGCCAGACTGACACGCAGCAAGGCCCGTGACGAAGCGTTGGACACCTTGAAGAAATCCCTCAAGGATGCCGGCCTGACCAAGGAGGAAAAGGACGCCCTGACCGCCGAGCTGAGCGCACGCATCAGCAACATCACACTGGAGACAAAGCTGGAGACCCTCATCAAGTCAAAGGGCTTTCCCGACTGCGTGGTCAATCTGGAGGGCAGCAAGGCCAATGTGACCGTTATGACTGAAAATGATGCTCTGACAGCCGAGGAGGTCACCCGTGTCCGGGATGCCCTGCTGAGCCAGTGCAAGGGCTTGACAGCACAGGACATCACCATTGTGGAAGTAAAATAGCGCCAATATTTTGTTGCAAACAGCCCCGTTTTGTGGTACACTGATTTATATTAGTAGAACTATGGCCAAATGGCCGTTTGCAACGGGAGGGTACACACTATGGATGTACACAATACCATCGGCGGCAGCTTACAGATCTCGACTGAGGTTATCGCAAAAATTGCGCGTCTGGCCGCGCTGGAGGTTGACGGCGTTGCCGATGTAGCCACCGGCACCAGCCAGAATGTCCGCTCGCTTCTGGGCCGCACCGGTCTGCAGAAGCCGGTCGCCGTCGTCATGGAGGACGGCATTGCCACCGTGACGGTGCATATCACCGTTGTGTACGGCAACAAGGTCATGCCGTTGTGCGAAAAAGTGCAGGAGAATGTCAAGCAGGCGATCCAGAACATGACGGGCATTACCGTGGCCCGTGTGGATGTGCTGGTCGTGGGCCTGACAGAGACCCCCGCCGAGAAAAAATAAGACAAGATAAGGAAAGACAGGAACTTTGAGTATGGAGAAAAAGCTGACCCGCCGCGAATCCCGCGAGACGGCCTTTCTGACGGCCTTCGCCGCTACCTTTGAGCCCGAGGAGCCCACCCTCCCTGCGGAGGAGCATCCCGCGCCCGATGCCTTTGCGAACCATCTGCTGGCTGCCATGAATGACCATGCCGCCGAGTTGGATGAGATCATCACCGCCCATCTGAAGGGCTGGACGCTGCCCCGCGTACCCCGTGTGAGCTTGGTTGCCCTGCGCCTTGCGCTGGCCGAGATGCTCTACGGCGAGGAGCAGAAGCCCGGTGTTGCCATCAATGAGGCCGTGGAGCTGGTCAAGAAATACGGTGCCGAGGATGACTACCAGTTCGTCAACGGCCTTTTGGGTGCCGTTGCGCGTGAGCGCGGCGAGACCGATGAACCCAAATGCTGACGCTGGGCATCGACACCAGCAATTACGCAACCTCTCTGGCAGTGTTTGACACAGACGCCGGAGAGGTTGTTTGCGATTGCAAAAAGTTTTTGCCCGTCAAAGAGGGGCAGCTCGGTCTGCGCCAGAGCGATGCCCTTTTCCACCACACGGCGGCCCTGCCGGAGATGCTGGCCGAGCTTTCCGGCAAGGCTGATTTGACCAAGGTTGCCGCCATCGGCGTTTCCGCCAAGCCCCGCCCGGTCGAGGGCTCGTATATGCCGTGCTTTCTGGCTGGTGTCAGTGCCGCCACGGCATTTGCGCTTTCCCGCGCACTGCCGCTTGTGCAGCTGACGCATCAGCAGGGGCATATTGCGGCGGCGCTGTACGCCACAGGCCAGCCGGAGCTGTTCAATCAGGAAACGCTGGTGTTCCATGTTTCCGGCGGCACGACCGACCTTTTGCTCTGCCATGGGGCTGAGCGCATCATGCCGCTGGGCACCAGCAGCGACCTTTATGCAGGGCAGGCCGTGGATCGGCTGGGCGTAAAGCTTGGCTATCCGTTCCCGGCGGGTGTCTATGTCAGTGAGCAGGCTGCCCTCTGCACCGAAAAAGTCCGCCCCAAAGTCAGCGTGCACGGCCTCACCTGCAGCCTGTCCGGGCTGGAGAACCAGTGTGCCCGGCTGCTGGCCGAGGGATGGGATGCCGCGTATGTCTGCAAATACTGCCTGCTTTGTGTAGGCGAAACGCTTGTGCGCATGGCCAACAATGCGTTGGCCGAGCATCCGGGCCTGCCTGTTGTCTTTGCAGGCGGCGTCATGAGCAGCGATCTGATCCGCACCTATGTGACAAACCGCGTACCGGGGGCGCATTTTGTGCCGGGCCGGTTTGCCAGCGACAACGCCATTGGCATCTCGATCCTGGCGGCAAGGGAGTGTGGCGCATGGCCGACTACATCAATGTAACCAGCCTGAACCGGCTGGCCAAACAGGTATTGGCCCAGTGCGACCCTCTCAATGATCTGATCGTCTGCGGGGAGATTTCCGGCTTTACCCGCCATTATAAGAGCGGGCATCTGTATTTTACCCTGAAGGACGAAAACGCCAGCATCAAGACGGTGATGTTCCGCTCACAGGCGCAGCTTTTAAACTTTGAGCCGCAGAACGGTATGCTGGTGCTGGTCTACGGCCGTGCCACGATCTACGAGCGGGACGGTGCGTTCCAGCTGTATGCCGATTATATGAAGCCGTTCGGCGCAGGGGCTGCCCAGATGGCCTTTGACGCCCTGTACAAAAAGCTGGAGGCCGAGGGACTGTTTGCACCCGAGCGCAAGCGCCCGCTGCCTGCCGTGCCGCGGTGCATCGGGGTCGTGACCAGCAAGACCGGTGCTGCTTGGCAGGATGTGCAGAACGTCATCCGCCGCCGCTGGCCGATGGTAAAGCTGCTGCTCGCCCCTGTCAGCGTACAGGGCATTGAGGCCGAAAGAAGCATCACCGAGGGGATCCGGCGGCTTGACCGCGACCCGCGGCCCGATTTGATCCTTGTGACCCGCGGCGGCGGCAGCAAGGAGGATCTGTGGGTCTTTAATGCCGAGCGTATTGCCCGTGCCGCCGCTGCCTGCCGCAAGCCGGTCGTCTCTGCTGTCGGCCATGAGATCGACACCTCGATCCTTGATTATGTGGCCGATCTGCGCGCACCGACGCCCTCTGCCGCAGCAGAGCTGTGCGTGCCTGACCAGAGCGATGTCCGGCAGAAAATATTCATTTTACAGCAAAATATTCAAAAAAATATACAGAATCGCTGCAAACTATGCTATAATAGGTTTGATCAGCTTGCCACTGCCCAGATCCTGCAGCGCCAGCATCAGCAGCTTGCCCGCCGGGAACGGGAGCTTGCCGGCCTGCAGGCCGCTGTACAGCAGGCCGCACAGCACCGTATGCAGGACGCACAGCGCAGCCTTCAGCACGCGGCATCAGTGGCACAATCGCTGAGTCCCTACGCTGTGCTGGCCCGCGGCTATACGCTGACCGAGCGCAACGGCGTACCCTGCAGTGTTGAAGCGCTGCACCCCGGCGAGGCCGTCACCCTGCGCGGTGCAAAGGCCGCCGCCGAATGCCGCATAGAAGCGGTGCATAATTTGGAAAAACAGACAGGGGAGTGATGCCCGATGAAGCAGCCAAAATCCTTTGAGGAGGGCATGGAGCGTCTGCAGAGCCTTTTAGGGCAGCTGCAGGACGAGTCCACGCCGCTGGCGGATTCCGTCAAGCTGTATGCGGAGGCCGCCGGGCTGATCCACTACTGCAATACAGCGCTGGACAAGGCCAAGCTGCAGGTTGAGGAAATTGATGCAAGCCTGACCCCGAACGCGGAGGTATCCCATGAAGCATGAGGAATACAAGGAGCAGTTTCATGCTTGGACGCAGCTGACCGAGCAGCGCCTGACGGAATTGTGTGACACCTATCTGCCGCAGCAATCCGAGTTGGGCCGGGCTGCACGCTACAGCCTGCTGGGCGGCGGCAAACGCATCCGCGCCGTGCTGACGCTGGCTGCCTGCCAGCTGTGCGGTGCCGATGCCGCCGATGCGCTCGACTATGCCTGTGCGCTCGAGATGCTGCACTGCTACTCACTCATTCACGATGACATGCCCTGCATGGACAACGATGATTTCCGCCGGGGCCGCCCCAGCTGCCATAAGCAATTTGGCGAGTCAACCGCCCTGCTGGCCGGTGACGCACTGGTCACGGCAGCGTTTGAGGTCCTTGCTCATGCAAAGTGCTCTGCCGAGAGCCGCATTGAGGCCGTGCAGCTGCTGGCCAGAGGCGGCGGTGACCGCGGCATGCTCTACGGTCAGGAGCTGGACAAGCATTTTGAGACGGTGCGCGCAAGTGAGCAGGAGCTGATGGCCCTGCACGCCCACAAGACCGGTGCGCTCATCACGACCGCAGTGCATCTGGGCTGTGCCGCTGCCGGCGTTGCTGCCGATACCGATATGCGCGGCGCGCTGGCCCGCTATGCGGCGGAGATCGGGCTTGTTTTCCAGATCGTTGACGATATTCTGGATGTCACCTCTACGACAGAAGAACTGGGCAAGCCCGTCGGCAGCGATGCCGACAATGACAAGACCACCTTTATCACGCTGTACGGCCTGCAGGGCGCCCACGAAAAGGCGGAGCGCCACAACGCCGCAGCGCTGGCCGCGCTGGATGCGCTTGGCCCCAAAGCAGACTTTCTGCGCCTGCTGGCTGCGGAGCTGCTGGAACGTAAGAAATAAGGATGTGATTCCTATGCCACTGCTGCGCGCTGCGCTGAGTTGGAATTTTGTGCTGGTAACAGCGGTCTGTGCATCGCTGCTGGCACAGCTTATCAAAGTACTGTTGAATCTTTTTATCTTCCACCGCTTTATTGCCGAGCGCATGTGGGGGGCGGGCGGCATGCCCAGCTCCCACTCGGCCACCGTCTGCGCCATGGTTGTTGCCACCGGGCGGTACTGCGGTGTAAGCTCGCCCACCTTTGCCATTGCGGCTGTGCTGTCCATCATCGTTATGTACGATGCCATGGGTGTGCGCTATGAGACCGGCGAGCAGGCAAAGGTTCTGAACCGCCTTTTTACCGAATGGATGGACCAGGGGATCGAACAGTTTCAGTTTCCCCATGGCAAAAAGCTCAAGGAAATGGTCGGTCATACACCGATCGAAGTTCTGACCGGCGCGGCGCTCGGCATTGTGCTGGGCTTTGTCATGCCGATGGTATAAAAACGAGGTGCGTATATGAGCTATCCCTTGCTGGAGCGTATCAATGCGCCCGGAGAAATTAAAAATCTGCCCGCAGACGAGATGCCCGCCCTGTGCGAGGAAATCCGGCAGTTCCTGATCAAAAGTGTTTCCGAGACAGGCGGCCATCTGTCCTCCAATCTGGGTGTTGTGGAATTGACGGTCGCCTTGCACCGTGTGCTGGATTTTCCGCAGGACAAGCTGCTGTTTGATGTAGGCCACCAATGCTACACCCACAAGCTGCTGACCGGCCGCCGGGCCGGTTTTGCGCAGCTGCGCCGCAAGAACGGTATCTCGGGCTTTCCCAGCCCGGAGGAGAGCAGCTGTGACGCTTTCATTGCCGGGCACGGCAGCGCTGCGCTGTCCACGGCCATCGGCATCGCCCGGGCCAAAAAGCTCAAAAACGAGCCGGGCAAGGTCGTGGTCATTGTGGGCGATGGTGCCTTTACGGGTGGCATGGTCTACGAGGGCATGAACAATGTCAGCAAGCTGAACAATCTGATCGTCATTTTGAACGACAACAAGATGTCAATCTCCAAAAATGTCGGCCAGATGGCCAACTATCTGACCAAGCTGCGCACCGACCCGAAATACTCCCACGTCAAGGCGCATATGGAAACGGTGCTTGAGCGCATCCCGGTCGCCGGTGATGCCATGGTCAAAGTGTTGCAGGGCGGCAAGCAGCTGATCCGCCGCGGCATCTACAAATCCACGATGTTTGAGGAGATGGGCTTCCAGTACATCGGGCCGGTGAACGGCCATGATGTCGATATGCTGACCCACACCCTGACTAACCTGCGCGAGCAGTATGCCCCCATATTCCTGCATATCGTCACCCAGAAGGGCAAGGGCCTGAAGCCTGCCGAGGAAAATCCCGGAGAGTTTCACGCCGTATCGTCCATTGATCTCAACCATTTGACCAACCCCGAGCTTTCGCCGAAGGACTCCTTTTCCTCGACCTTCGGCTGTGCGCTGGCCGATCTGGGCGATGACGAGCCGCGTCTGTGCGGCATCACCGCCGCCATGAAGTACGGCACCGGCCTCAACTTCTTCAAGCACCGCCATCCCGGCCGCTTCTTTGATGTCGGCATGGCAGAGGAGCATGCCGTCAGCTTTGCGGCAGGTCTTGCCAGTCAGGGCCTGCTGCCGGTCGTTGCGATCTATTCGACCTTCTTCCAGCGCGCCTATGATCAGATCATCCACGATGTAAATCTGATGCAGCTTGATGTTCTTTTTGCCGTGGATCGCGCAGGACTTGTGCCCGGTGACGGCGCCACCCATCAGGGTATTTATGATGTGGCGTTCTTCTCCAATGTAAATATTCCTGTGTTTGCCCCGGCCAACTATGCTGAGCTGCGCTACTGGCTGACTTATCTTGTGCGGGAGGCCCGCGGCCCCCGCACGATCCGTTATGCCCGCGGGGAGGAGAACCCCGCGCTGGCTGCGCTGCCCTGCACAGGCAAGCGCTTTGACCTGTTGGAGCCTGCCGCCGGTGCGCGCATCGCACTGGTCAGCTACGGTGCCGAGACGGAGGAGATCATTGCCGCCCGCGATCTGCTGGCCCAGAACGGGCAGCTGGCAGACTGTGTAAAGCTGACCCAGATTTACCCGTTGCCCGATGGGCTGTGCGATGCACTTAAGCCCTACGACACGATCCTCTTTGCCGAGGATTCCGTGCGGACCGGCAGCATCGGTGAGCAGCTGGGCTTTGCCCTGCAGCAATGCGGCTGGCAGGGCCGCTATCTGCTGCATGCGGTGGATAACACCCATCTGCTGCACGCCAATGTGCCCGAGCTGCGCAAGGATCAGCAGCTCGATGCAGCCGCGCTCTGCACGGATATACTGAACCATTTAAAGGAGAAGCAGGCATGAGCAAGATTCGCCTGGATCAATACCTGTGCCAGAACGGTCTGGTGCAGAGCCGTGAGCGCGCCAAGGCGCTTATCATGTCCGGCATTGTCTTTGTCAATGAGCAAAAGGCGGACAAAGCCGGGGAGATGATCGCACCCGATGCCAAGGTCGAGGTGCGCGGCCACGATATCGGCTATGTCAGCCGCGGCGGCCTCAAGCTGGAGAAGGCGATGCAGGTCTTTCCCATGCGTCCGGACGGCAAGGTCTGCATGGACATCGGTGCCTCCACCGGCGGCTTTACGGATTGTATGCTGCAAAACGGCGCCGTCAAGGTCTATGCCGTTGATGTCGGATACGGACAACTGGCCTGGAGTCTGCGCACGGACGAGCGTGTCATCAACATGGAGCGCACCAACATCCGCAATGTAAAGCCCGAGGACTTGTCAGAGCCGGTAGCCTTTTTCAGTGTCGATGTTTCGTTCATCTCTCTCAAGCATATTTTCCCGGTCGCAGATACGATCTGCACGCCGGAGGCTGTCGGCGTATGCCTCGTCAAGCCGCAGTTTGAGGCCGGCCGCGAAAAGGTCGGTAAAAAGGGCGTTGTCCGCGACCCGGCCACCCACCGCGAGGTGCTGAAGATGGCCGAGGGGTACGCCATGGCAAACCACTTTACCCCGGCAGGTCTGGATTTTTCTCCCATCAAAGGCCCCGAGGGCAACATTGAATATCTGATGTATGTCCAACACTGCGAGACCCCGCAGCCGCTGCCGGACGGCCTGATTGAAAAGGTCGTGGCAGCCTCCCACGAGACGCTGGATAAGACGCCCAACCACCACTGAGAAAGGAACCTGACGCTATGTCGGTTTTACTGATTCCCAACCCGACCAAGGACACCGGGCTTGCCGTTACGCGGCAGGCCGCTGCTGTGCTGGCCGGGCAGGGCATCCCGGTCCTGATGCCGCAGGCCTTTGCGGCGGCCGATGGGCTGGATGGCGTGCGCTTCCTGCCGGAGGAGCAGGCCTACCGCGCCGCCGAGCAGGTCGTGACCATCGGCGGTGACGGGACCTTGCTGCGCGCCGGGCTGGACTGTCTGGCGCACGGCAAGCCCGTCCTGGGCGTAAACCTTGGCCGCACAGGCTTTCTCGCCACCTGTGAAGTAGGAGAGCTTGCCACCAAGCTGAACCGACTGGCGGCAGGGGATTTCACCCTTGTGGAGCGCGGACTGCTGCATGCCCGCGTGCCCGCCCACGACTGGGCGGCCGATGCCATCAACGACATTGTGCTTTTTGGCAACACCCGCCTGCATCCGATGGATTATAAAGTATACTGCGATGGTGCCTTTGTAGGCGGCTACCGCAGCGATGGCATGATACTGGCCACACCGACCGGTTCCACTGCGTATTCCTTCTCGGCCGGCGGCCCTATTTTGGACGCTGCCGCCGATGTCATGGTTCTGACGCCGGTCTGTGCTCATAACGCCCATGTAGCCCCGCTGGTGTTTGCTGCCAGCCGAAAGCTGGAGATCATTGCCGATGCCGAAAACCGTGACGGCAGCTTTGCCTGTGCCGACAGCAGCAACCAGTGCGGCCTGCTGCCCGGGGAAAGCCTGCTGGTGACCGGCGGCGGGCAGCATCTGCAGCTGATTACATTCGATGACGCCGAACAGTTTCATGCCATAGAAAACAAATTGATGAGGAGATGATCCCTGTGAAAAGTGCACGCCATCAGGCGATTTTGGACCTGATCGAACAGCATCCTATCGACCGGCAGGAGGATCTGCTGGCACATCTGCGGGAGGAAGGCTTTGATGTAACGCAGGCCACCGTATCCCGCGACATCCGTGAGCTGCAGCTGGTCAAGACGGCTACCGCTGACGGACGCTACCGCTATGTACCGGCCTCTGCCTCCGGCAAGGTGACACACTCGCCCAGCCGGTTTGAGATGATCTTCCGGGAGTCCGTCCTCAAGGTGGACTACGCCGGGCATATGGTGCTGGTCAAGTGCTTCTCCGGCATGGCCAACGCCGCCTGCGAGGTGTTTGACGCCAAGCAGTGGGACAATGTAGTCGGCACCCTTTCCGGTGATGACACCTTCTTTATCCTGATGCGCAATGAAGAGGATGCCGCCGTCATCTGCAAGCAGCTGCAGCAGTATACCCGCCGCGGGTAATTTGAACGACAGGGAGGAGCCGCCCCATGCTGGCAAACCTGAAAATTGAAAATGTTGCGGTTATTGAAAAGGCCGAGGTCAACTTCACCCATGGCTTTACGGTGCTGACAGGTGAGACAGGTGCCGGTAAGTCCATCCTGATCGACTCCATCAACGCCATTCTTGGTAACCGTACCTCCCGCGAGCTTGTGCGCAGCGGTGCTCAGAAGGCGTGTATCTGGGCTACCTTTGAGGCTATACCGGCGTCCGTCAAAAAGCAACTTGAGAAGTGCGGCTATGAGGCCAGCGATGACCTGCTTTTGTACCGCGAGATCAACGCCGAGGGCAAGGGCAGCTGCCGTATCAACGGTATGCCTGCCACCGCTGCCGTGGTGCGGGATATTTCCGCCGGACTTCTTTCCATCCACGGCCAGCACGACAGCCAGAGCCTGACAAACCCGGCCTTGCATCTGGATCTGCTGGATCAGTACGCCCAGAACCGCGAGCTGTTTGCCGAGTATTACCGCCGCTACCGCGAGCTGGTCACGGTAAAGCGCCAGCTGGATACCGCAAACGCCAGCGAAGCCGACAAGCAGCGCCGCATAGAAGCCCTGACCGCCGAGATCGATGCCATTGACGCCGCTGCGCTGCAGCCCGGAGAGGAAAAGACCCTGCAGGAGCGCAAAACGGTCATCACCCATGCTCAGAGCATTCTGGAGGGCATCACCGCCGCCCACCTTGCGCTGGCCGGGGATGAGGACGGCGAGCAGGCGGGCGCAGCGGATCTTTTGGGCGGTGCTGTGGACGGACTGCAGAACAGTGCCCGGCTCGATGAATCGCTTGCTGCCATGTCCGAGCGGCTGAATGAGTTGTACTACAGTGCCCGGGATCTTGCTACCGATCTGGCTGACCGGTTGGATGCCTATGGCTTTGACGCCGGGGAACTGGATCAGATCGAATCCCGCCTTGATACGATCTACCGCATCAAGCAAAAGTTTGGCATGGAGGTGGAGGAGCTTCTGGCACGGCGCGACACAGCCGCCGCCGAGTTAGAGAACTTCCAGTCCTCCGGCCAGCGGATCGCCGAGCTGAAGGCCCGGATGCAGACGCTGTATGCCGCCGCCAAGGAGGCCGCCGAGGCGCTGACCCAAAGCCGCCTGAAGGGCTTTGCCGCCATGAACAAGCAGATGAAAGCCGCGCTGGAATTTCTGAACATGCCGGGCATCCGTTTTGCACTCAAGCATGCGCGGGGGCCGTTGTCCTCCCACGGGCAGGATACCGTGGAATTTTTGATCTCCACCAACCCCGGTGAGGAGCCCAAGCCGCTGGCAAAGATTGCATCCGGCGGCGAGCTTTCCCGCATTATGCTGGCCTTCAAGAGCGCTTTGGCCGACCGTGATGCCCTGCCTACCGTTATTTACGATGAGATCGACACAGGCGTATCGGGTCTGGCGGCGGGGCGTATCGGCCAGCTTTTGCACCAGACAGCCAAAGGGCATCAGGTGCTGTGCATCACCCACACACCGCAGGTTGCCGCCTTTGCAGACAACCAGCTTTTGATCCAGAAAAATGTCCGCAACGACCGTACCTTTACCGAGATCCATACCCTTGATATGGACGGCCGCGTGGAGGTGCTGGCGCGGATGATCTCCGGTGACAAGGTCAGTGAACTGAGCCTTGCCAGCGCGCGGGAGCTTATCGAGAAGTCCAAATAACCCCTTCGCCCCTATAAATTCACGCAAAATAAAACTCGTGGCCCATGCTTGACAACCCGCGCAGAATATGATAGAGTAATTTTTGTTAAATGCAGTGATGGGACCCAGTACCCGTCTGCCATGCTACAGAGAAGCCCCGGTCGGTGCAAGGGGTCAGCAGAGGTTGACGGCGAATACAGCCCGGAGCAGCAGGCTGAACGCGCAAGCTAGTAGGCTGTGCCGTGTGCGCACGTTACAGCGTTTGGGTGTCGCAGGCTTTCCCTTTGGCCGCCGCACCCGCGAAGGCCCGCCGCCGTGAGGCACGGGCAAACAGAGGTGGTACCGCGATATTTCGCCCTCTGCCAAATTCACATTTGGCAGGGGCTTTTATTTTTTGCCCTTGCCGCAACAAACGGAGGTAAAACCCATGACGATTTACGATGAACTGAAAGCCCGCGGCCTGATAGCACAGGTCACGGACGAGGAGGAGATCAAGGAGCTGATCAACAACGGCAAGGCGACCTTCTACATCGGCTTTGACTGCACTGCCGACAGCCTGACCGCCGGTCATTTTATGGCCCTGACCCTCATGAAGCGCTTGCAGCAGGCCGGCAACCGCCCGATTGCCCTGATCGGCGGCGGCACAACGATGATCGGCGACCCTTCCGGCCGCACCGACATGCGCAAGATGCTGACCAAGGAGGACATCGACCACAACGCCGAGTGCTTCAAGCGTCAGATGGAGCGCTTCATCGAGTTCGGTGACGGCAAGGCTATGATGCTGAACAACGCCGACTGGCTGCTGAACCTCAATTACATTGAGCTGCTGCGCGAGGTCGGCCCCTGCTTCAGCGTGAATAACATGCTGCGTGCCGAGTGCTACAAGCAGCGCATGGAGAAGGGCCTGTCCTTCCTTGAGTTCAACTACATGATCATGCAGAGCTACGACTTCTACCATCTGTTCCAGAATTACGGCTGCAACATGGAGTTTGGCGGCGATGACCAGTGGAGCAACATGCTGGGTGGCACCGAGCTGATCCGCCGCAAGCTGGGCAAGGATGCCTACGCCATGACCATCACGCTGCTGACCGATTCTCAGGGAAAAAAGATGGGCAAGACTGCCGGCAACGCTGTTTGGCTTGACCCCAACAAGACCAGCCCGTTCGAGTTCTACCAGTACTGGCGCAATGTCGGCGATGCGGATGTGCTCAAGTGCATCCGTATGCTGACCTTCCTGCCGTTGGAGCAGATCGACGAGATGGACCACTGGGAGGGCGAGCAGCTGAATAAGGCCAAGGAGATTCTTGCCTACGAGCTGACGAAGATGGTCCACGGCGAGGAGGAGGCCGAGAAGGCGCAGGCCACCGCCCGCGGCCTCTTCAGCGGTGCTGCTGATCATGAGCACATGCCCAGCACGGCGCTGGATGCAGCGCTTGTCAAGGACGGCGCTGTCGGCCTGCTGGCTGCCATGGTGGCCGCCGGTCTGTGCGGCTCCAACCGTGAGGCCCGCCAGCTGGTCCAGCAGGGCGGCGTCCTTGTTGACGGCGAGAAGGTCACCGACCCGAAGGCAGTTCTGACCGTTGACGCACTGAACAAGGGCGTCGTCATCAAGAAGGGCAAGAAAGTTTATCACAAGGTCACGCTGTAAAGCAGAATTGCTTCACAGTCAATTTCATCACACACTATAAGCAAACAAGCCCCCTGTCCGCACGGCAAATGTTGTTGGACAGGGGGCTTGTGGTGTAGTATAATGGAACAAATCGGAATTTGCGCATTTCAATAGGTCGAACAGATGAAAATTTGAAGATGACGGAGGATATAATGAAGAAAACAGCAGCATTGATTTATAATTCTTTTTGTAATTTTGAATTTAGTGTGGCTCTTGAAATACTTGCTTTAGCAGAAAAAAAGGTTGTAATCTTTGCACATACAAAGGAAGCTGTTAAGAGTGAAGATGGATTGATGGTTTTGCCTAACCAGACAATTTCTGAAATAAATATTGATGAGTATGATAGCTTAATCTTGCCAGGAGCTATGGATATTAGGGAAGCAATAGAAAATGAAGAAGTTATAGAATTTATCCGTAAGTTTGAAAATAAAACGATTGGAGCAATTTCTATTGCTCCGCTCATGCTTGTTAAAGCAGGTTTGTTGAGTGGTAAACCATTTATGGCAGGTGTAAATAAAGAAGAAATCATGGAAGAAGGTTTTACCGAACAAGATTTAGAAAAGATGGTAGGGTGGGATGCCAACTTAGAATCTCCAGTTAAAGAGGGATATATTATTACAGATAATATAATTACATCCATATCATATAATTTTGTGAAATGGGGACTTGCATTTGGACGAATGATTGGAATAGATATCCCACCAGAAACCTTTGGAATTTGATAAGAGGTAAATTCAATTTGACCGAGGGGGCAAATTCCAGTTTGTATGATTGGGCATCGAGAATGCCGCCCTCTATAATTTCTGGATATAAACAGTAAAAGGTGCAGCACTTCAAACGGGCTGCACCTCTTTGTATGCTTATTTTCTCAGCACTGCCGCATCAAACGGACATAGAACTCCACGGCACGGCCAACGGTCTCGACGCGGATGCGTTCGTTGTTGCCATGCAGGGTGCCGCGCTCCTCGGCGGTCAGATCCATGGCCGAGAAACGGTATACATGGTCGCTGATACGGCCGTAGTGGCGGCTGTCCGAGCATTGCACCATCAGATACGGTGCTACCAGACAGCCCTTCCAGGTGCCTGCCACAGCGCTGGCGACCTTATCCCATGCAGGGCAGTTCGTCTCGCTGATGCGGCTCGGGTTCATGCCTTCCAGCTTTGTGATCTCAACGGCAGGGTCATTGATGGTTTCCTTTAAGTAGGCAAGGGCACTGTCCATCGTGTCCTCAGGGTTCAGGCGCAGGTTACTGATAAAGGCTGCCTCCGGCGGGATAACATTGCGTCCCGCGCTGCCCTTAGCCTGCGTGAAGGCCACCGTTGTGCGCATCAGGGCGTTCAGCTCACCGCCGCTCTTGCGGCAGATGGAGTCCAGCACATCGCCGAACAGCCAGAGGTTGGCAAAGATCATACGGTAGGTAAAGTTGGAGTAGCGGCCCAGCGTATCAAACATCTCCGCAACCGGCTTGGTTACATGTGCCTTGAAGGGATGGTTTTCAATCTTGGTGCAGGCCTCACTCAGCGCCACCAGCGGGCTGTGCGGCTTGGGCGCGCTGGCATGGCCGCCGCCGGACTTGACCTTATACTCCACATTCAGCATACCCTTTTCCGCAATGCCGATCAGGCCGCAGGGCTGCTTGACGCCGGGGAATACATCCTCCACGACCGCGCCGCCCTCGTCCACAACAAGCGCAGGGGTGATGTGGTTTGCCTCAAACCAATCAACGATATGCACCGCCCCGAGACCGTTGACTTCCTCGCCGCCGCTGAAGGCAAAGTAGATGTCCTGTGCGGGGACATACCCCTCGCCGATCAGCTTGTCGGCCGCCGTCAGGACACCGTTGAAGGTGACCTTGGTATCGAGCGTACCGCGGCCCCAGACAACACCGTCCTCCAGCACCGCATCAAACGGCGGCTTTTTCCAGCCCGCCTCATCGACATCGACAACATCATAGTGGGCCATCAGGACAGTCGGATCGGTATGTGCCTTGCCCGCCCATGTAAACAGCAGCGCGCGGTCCTCCAGCCTTTCAAATTTGCAGACCTTGAACACATTCGGATACAACTCCGGCAGGGTATGGATGAGCTTTTCAAACTCGGCCTCATCCTCGAGCGCACGGTCCGTGTTGGAGACCGTCCGGCAGCGAACCAGTGTGCGCAGGTTTTCGACAGCTTTATCGCGGTCGATGGTCTCCTCACCCGCAGGCACAGCGGGCGCGGGGCCGGGGGTAAAGCGCACCGTGCGCACCAGCACAACAGCGACCAATACAGCCAGTGCCGCCAAAATCAGCCATAAAACGAACATTTTGTATTCCTCCTATCAGGTCAGACAAGACCCTTTTTGTACAGAATTCGCGCCACAGCAAGGCTGAAAACGACGCCGACCGGAACCATAATGCCTACCGTGGACGCATTGAGCGCCGGCACAAAGATGAACAGCACCAGCATGAGGATAACCGGCGCAATGGACAGACGGACATTTTTAGAGATAAACACGACCGCCAGACCACCGAACAGCGCGGGCAGCAGCTGCGAGAACGCAGGTGCCAAAACAGGGGAGGACAGCAGCGGCGTCAGCGGTACGATGAGCACAACGCCTACTATAATAATCAGCGTTGTCACAATGCTGGATACCGCGATGGCGATGGTGGAGATGATCTCGCCCTCCTCACTGTTGGATTTGACACCGGCGCGCTCCATAGCGTCAAGGGCGCAGGGAAGCTTGAGGTTCGAGATATTGCCCGTCACAAACGACAGATAGCTGCCGCCCGCGCCGAGCATCGGCACATAGGTGAAAATCTCCACAATACCCACAGCCCAGTACATCGGGCCGATGGCAATAAAGCCCTTCACAAACGCAGGCCAGTTGACCTGCGCGTGGAAGATCAAGGAAACCGTAATCGGGTATGCCAAAATCAGCAGCATCAGGCCCAGGCCCCAGATGCGGCCCCAGCGGTGTACGCTGTCCATGTACGTTTCTTTTTGCTGCAAAACCGTTTTTTCCATATTGCGCACCTCCCTTTAGCTCAGCCAGCTTGTCAGCGGAATGGATGCCCCCATACCGCACAGCATACTGATGGGCAGGGCATAGTCCTGAATCCAGCGCTTTTTGGTACGCATGGCCGCCACACCGCAGATAACCATTGCCAATGCCGAAGTCAGCATAACAAACACCGGGATAAGACCCTTGAAGTCACCGTGCGTCACATTCATCACATCACTGAACACATAGCCGAGGAACGCACTGATCATGCCCAGAAACATGGCATTGTTGAAAATATCCGCCCAGCGGCTGTCTTTGGCGCCCAGCTTGACCATGCCGCCCTGAATGCGCTTTGTCAGCAGCGGGACCAGAATCAGGCCAACCATGATTCCCACCGTCATGACAGCAGCCACCGTTACATAATCCGAGGCCGTAGGAATAGGGGTATTCGTGTCCAGCCCCAACTCGGTCAGGGATGTACCGGCTGCGACCGTCTCATAGGTCAGGGAGCCTACCACCGACAGCCGCAGCCAGGGCAGCGCGATGCCAAGACTTTTGCTTAAGGAAATGACACCCACCAGAATTGCGATTGCGGGGGCCACCGTAAAAATGGCTGCTGCCGAGATGGTTTTGCGAACAGTTTCCTGCGGCAGACCGATCTCCTTAGCGCGTTTTACGGCACGCCACAGAAAGAACGCTGACTGCGCCAGCACGAACGCCACAATAATGCCGACCAGCACAAATAAGATCGGCGCGTTTACATTGAACTCCATAACATCACACCTTCCCAGTTTCATACTTTAATACGGTAAATTAAAGTATTTTCCTAACTTTAACACAATGTTCAAAAAATAGCAATAGAAAAAGTCGTTTTTGCGGCTACAAATGTTTTTCTGCCACGCATACTTGCCCCCGCGCGCGTTTTGGGATATAATAGAAAAAGTATAGACTTCCGGGAGGCATCCATGCCTAAAGAAAAATTAAAAACCATTTATGTCTGCACCCAGTGCGGTGAAACCAGCCCCCGCTGGCTGGGGCGCTGCCCCTCCTGCGGTGCATGGAACACCATGACGGAGGATGTAGTGGCCGAGCCCGCGAAAACAGCCTCCGGCAAGACAGCCGCTGCACCGCGCGTTGCGGGACAGACAAGCCTTGTGCCGCAAAAGCTGAAAAGCATCAGCACCACGGAGGAAAAGAGCCGTATCGTCACCGGTATCAGTGAGCTGGATCGGGTGCTGGGCGGCGGCATTGTCATCGGCAGCGTGACGCTCATCGGCGGTGAGCCGGGCATCGGAAAATCCACAATTTTGCTGCAGCTCTGCGGCGAGGTCAGCAAAACCAAAAATGTGCTGTATGTCACAGGCGAGGAATCTGTCCGCCAGATCAAGCTGCGGGCCGTCCGTCTGGATGTGCCGCAGGATAACATCTCACTGGTCGCGGAGAGCGATGTCGATGAGATCTGCGGCCTGATCGAGTCAATGAAGCCTGACCTTGTTGTCATCGACTCGATCCAGACGATGCGTTGTACTGACATTTCCTCCTCCTCCGGCACGGTAAGTCAGGTAAAGGAAAGCTCCGCCCGGTTTTTGAATGTCGCAAAAACGCTTGAGATTCCGACCTTCATTGTTGGCCATGTCAATAAGGACGGTGCCATTGCCGGCCCCAAGGTCATGGAGCATATCGTGGACACCGTGCTTTATTTTGAGGGTGACAAGACCTTGCCCTACCGCGTACTGCGCGCTGTCAAGAACCGGTACGGCTCCACGAACGAGATCGGCATGTTCGATATGACCGGCCGCGGTCTGGCGCAGATTGAAAACCCGTCACAGGTCATGCTGGAGGGGCGGCCTCTCGGCATCAGCGGTACCTGCGTAGCCTGCGTTATGGAGGGTACCCGCCCGGTGCTGAGCGAGATACAGGCACTGGCAACAAAGACGAGCTTTCCCAGCCCGCGGCGTACCGCCAGCGGCTTTGACTATAACCGGATGTACCTGCTGCTGGCGGTGCTGGAAAAGCGCGCCGGATACGCCTTTTACAGTCAGGATGTCTATATCAATATCATCGGAGGCCTGAAGCTGGATGAGACTGCCTGCGATCTGCCTGTATGCATCGCGTTGGCATCCAGCCTGCTGGACCTGCCGGTGAACGAAAAGACCATGGCCATCGGCGAGGTCGGCTTGGGCGGCGAGATACGCAGCGTTACACATCTGGAAACACGCTTGCGGGAGGCACAGCGCGTTGGCTTTGACACCGCCATCGTACCAAAGCACAATTTAAAGATGATTGATCCTTCGCAATTTCCCGGCCTGAAGCTGGTGGGCGTATCCTACCTGCGGGAAGCCATCAATGCAATAAAATTAAAGTGAGGAACGAACCCATGCCTGAACAGAAAGACCCGAAAGCACCCGTTTTCAACCCGAAAATCAAAGAAACCATTGCAGCCTTCAAGGCGGAAAACAGCCCCAAAAATCTGAACGATATTCTGAATGAGCTGGTGCGCTCGCCGCTGCTGGCCCCGGCTGTATTTGACCTGCAGGGCCAGCCCGCCCCCAAGCCCGGCCCGGACGGCCGTGTACAACTGCCCAAGGACACCAAAATCAGCCTTATGATGGTCACAAGCCCCGAGGGCAAGCACTATTATCTGGGCTTCAGTGATTGGGATGCCGCGCATGAATGGCAGGCAAAGCAGGCAAAGGCTGCCCAGCAGATCGTCCTGCTGCGCTTTGATGATTATGCCAACATGATCGCTAAAAACGAGGCCGCGTGCGGGCTGGTCATCAATCCCGGCGACAACAGCCTGCGTCTGGAGCGCCCGCTCATCGAGTCAGTCAAAAAGCAGAAGGACGAGGTCGCACATAAGATTGCGGACGCCGTAGCACAGCGCGAGGCTCACCGTATCCATCCCGGTGACACGGTTACTCTGGTTGAGCCGAGCATTCTGCCCGATGCCATGGTAGACCCCATCTGCGAGATTCTGGCCGGTGCCCCCGGCGTTGGCTCTGCCTATCTGTCGGTCATGATCGTAAACGGCGAGGCCCGCAGCTATCTGCTGGTGCTGGACGGCCCTAAGGACGATAAGCTCTTTGCAGCCGTAGCACAGGCCGCCCGCCCGTATCTGCTGAGCCGCGAGAAAAAGATGGATCTGAACATCACCACCTCGATCTCTCCCATGGGCCAGCAGGGTATGCGCGGCAGCGAGCCGTTCTACCGCAAGGGCATTGGCCGCGTAGTCGAGGAGGATGACGACGAATGAGCGTAAAACGCCTGCTGGACTGCACCCCCAGCGATTTAGCCGCCTACCGCAAGACTGACCTGCTGGACGCCATTGCCGGCAGCGAGGGGCGTGTGCTGGCCTGTGAGACCATCGGCCTGACACCGCCGCTGCTGGTCGATGTGACAAACGCCGAATACGCAGCTGCCCTGAGCGCGGACATTTTGCTGCTGAACATGTTTGATGTGCAGCATCCGGTCATCAACGCCTTGCCGAGGGTTCCCGAGGCAGAGACCGTGCGGGAGCTCAAGCGTCTGACAGGCCGTGTCATCGGCATCAATCTGGAGCCATGCGACCCCGAGACCGCAAAAAGCAACGATGGTACGCTGTGGAAAATGAGCAGTGGCCGCTTGGCTACGGTAGAAAACGCGCGCCGCGCCGCCGATATGGGCGTTGACCTGATCGTGCTTACCGGCAACCCCGGCAACGGCGTCAGCAACGAATTGATCGTAGCATCGCTGAAGGAGATTTCTGCCGCTGTCGGTGACCGCGTTATGCTGGCTGCCGGGAAGATGCATGCCTCCGGCGTAGCAGGGGAGGGCGGGGAGAAAATCATGACCCCCGCCGATGCCGAGGCCTTCATTGCAGCGGGCGCGGATATCATTCTGCTGCCTGCACCGGGCACTGTACCGGGCATCACACAGGACTATGCCCACCGCCTGATTGAAGCCGTACACGCGCACGGTAAACTGGCGCTGACAGCCATCGGAACCTCTCAGGAGGGTGCCGACACCGCCACGATTCGCCAGATTGCGCTGATGTGCAAGATGGCCGGTGCAGATATCCACCACATCGGCGACACCGGCGTGCCCGGCATGGCACTGCCGCAGAACATCATGGCGTATTCGATTGCAATTCGTGGCGAGCGGCATACTTACCACAAGATGGCGCAATCAATCAACCGTTGAAAAAACTGTTTATACAAAAGCCCTTCGCAGAAGATCGGTTCTGCGAAGGGCTTTTTTCGTTACTGTAGATTTTTATAGTAGTCAGATTGTCCGTCATACCGTGTTTTTTCCTGTAGCTTGTCGATCATATTCAACCTGATCTTTATCATGGCAATGGCCGCTTCGTTTTTTTCGGCGTTCCAGTCCTGCTTGAGCAGCAACAGCCCGCGGTAATAGTCCTCGGTGCGTTTCATGCACTCACGCAGCAGATCAATTTCATCCGGCGTCAGAGAAAGACCGATCGTCTCCGATGCCTCAGGCATCGGAGCCTGCTTTTTGTTACCAAAGAATCCCATACCAAACACCGCTCATTTCTTCACCTTTGTGATCCATTTAACAGCATACACAATGATTACCGCCGGAACCACGATTTGAATCAACAGGGAAATCAATACCGACAAAAGCGAGGTCGTAAGGATCAGTGTCCCGATGATCATACGGCTGATTATATGCCAAAGCCATATAAATACCATCAGCGCAATAATCGTGATCAGGATTTTTATTATCGCATCCTTGCTCATGATGCCAACTCCTTTTTATTTATCATACCAGATTTCCTGCAAATTGCAAGCGCATCGTCCATACGAATGTTGTAAGTGCTTGTACCAATCGCGTAAATTATTCAGCAGCTTTGGCCGCTACATCAGCCTGACCTTTGCGATACAGCACCTTATTCGTAAGCTGCAAAAAAGACCGTTTGAAGTGTGGCATAATCACATAATCAACCTGCAGCCTTGTAAAACACTGTAGAGCCTTCCCTATATTTCGCTAAACTGTAATTTAGCGAAGTTATAGAAACAGAGAAAAGTGCCTGCCCTTTCGTTCACTTTTCTGTTGCCGCCTCCGCCTTGGCCGTTTTGTATGAATATTCATGTACTTGCGTTTTCTGTACGCACTGTAATATGCGTGATGGTTTGCATTTCTTATAAGTTTGTGAAATTGACGCCTGCCGCCTATCTGTGCTACAATAAAAAATGGAATCAGCATTTCTGCATGATTCCGCACTCTGATTTTATATTTTGAGGTTTGCTCGTGAGCAGTTATATTGATGTGGCCCATCCGGAGCGTCATGCGCCGTATCTGGATATTCCCGATGATGTAATTGAATATCTTCACTATCTGGATTTTGTAAAGCTGCGCTCCCCGCGCACTGTCAACGGATACTATCTTGACCTGCGCGGCTTTTTCCGCTTTATGATGCAGCGCTGGCAGCGCGTGGCCGATACCACGCCGCCCGATGAAATCACGCTGACCGGCATCACCACCGCCGATATTGCACAGATTACCAAAAGAGACATCTTTGACTATCTGGATCACGCCCGCAACGCGGACAACGGCCCCAAGGCCCGCGCCCGCAAGCTGAGCGCACTGAAGGGCTTTTTCCACTATATGTGTACACAGGTCAACAAGCTGACGACCAACCCCACGGAAAACATCAGCCTCGGCACACCCCAAAAGGCGCTGCCCAAATACCTGACCGAGACCGAGGCCGTTACCTTGCTGAGCCATATACAAAGTGATTTCTACACGCGGGATTATTGCATTATAACGCTGTTTTTGAATTGTGGTATGCGGTTGGGCGAGCTGGTCACGATCAACATGGGCGATTTCCGCGATGACACCATCCGCATAACCGGCAAAGGCAATAAAGAGCGGCTCGTCTATCTGAACAACGCCTGTCTGGACGCCCTGCAGCGCTACCGGAAGGACCGCGCTTCCCTGCCGAATCTTGTGGACAAGGATGCACTGTTTATCTCCAACCGCACCGGCAAGCGGCTTTCGGCGCGCCGGGTCGAGCAGATCGTAGCCCGCTGCCTGCAAAGTGCCGGTTTGAGCGGTCGCGGATTTTCCCCGCACAAGCTGCGCCATACCGCTGCCACGCTTATGTATCAGGGCGGCGTTGATATGCTGGCACTGAAAGAAATATTAGGGCACGAAAATGTCTCTACCACGCAGATCTACACCCACATCAACCGCGAACAGCTGAAAAGAGCCGTTGCCGCCTCCCCACTGGCCAGCCAGAAGTATGTGGAGGAAAAAACCTCATCGCCCGCCGCCGACAGCGAGGAAGAGGACGCCCCCGACAGCACTGACAGCCGCTGACAAAACCATTGCAGCGGCAAAACGGCTCAAAAGCCGCCGCACGGTCCCCGGCGTTTCCCTTGTGGCGCGACCCCGCGCAGCACAGAACAGCTGTGCCGCCAACTGCGCCGACCACCCGGCCAGCCACAGACACAACAGCAGCATAGCAACATCCGCTACAGCCGTATCGCGGCGGTAGCGCAGCAGTCCTGCCGCGCCGTCAGCCGCTGCCACGGAGGCCGCACAGAAGCCGAGAAATCCCCCGCGCACCGCAAAAAACAGCACCAGCAGGCCAATGCCCCAGATACAGAACCCGCACAAAAGCACTGCGCAAAGCTGCAATGCCCCCACCGCAAACCGTGCCCCGAAAGCCGCCGCAAAAGCTGTGCCTTCGGGGCTTTCTGTGTACCAGACTGCCAGCTGTTGGCCCAGTGCCGTGGTGCCGTCCCGGCCCAGCCATATGCCCGGCAGATACCCGGCCAGAAATGCTGCGCCAAGCCAGACAACGCAGTCCGGCCGCCGCGCCGACATGGTTTTACGCTTCGGCTCCTTGGTTCGCAGCTGCGGCAGCGCGGGCAGACGCAGTGCCGTCCGAGCCGCCCGCATCAGCGGTTTGTCCGCAGGGCTGTCACTGCACTGCCCAGCAGACCTCCCAGCAGCAGAGCTATCGGCAGCATCACATTACTGCCCTGCCAGTTTACTTCTCCGCCCGCCAGCAGTGATGCCCCCAGCAGACAAACCGTATAAAATACACCACAGCCCAGCCCGCACAAAAGCAGCTTTTCCCTGCAATGATGCGCCAGAACTGCAGCGGATACTGCCGCCCCCGCTGCAGCTGCCATACAGGCCATCGGCCGCACGAGGCCCAGCGGCAGCGCCGTATGCGTCAGCAAAAACGCACACGCCGCCAACAACAGCATACAGCTTCCCACACCGCAGCCAAAGGCAACCAACAGCACAGCAGCCGTTGTTTTTCGGCGCGCCGCTCTGGGCGGCTTGCGCAGATTTTTTCCAGCCATAAAAAACGCCCCCTTGCACAGTCAACACTATGCAAGGGGGCGTGTGTATTATGCCTGCTTACTTCTTGACAGGGGCAGACTTGCTGTCCTTGCCGGTGTCCAGCTTCTCCACAGAAGAAATTGCAGAGCGGCGGAAGCGGATCTTGGTGCGGTCGCTGCCGGTCTCGATAACGAGGGTGTCGTCCTTGTCGGCGATGGCGCAGACGATGCCAACAATACCGCCGATGGTGGTGACCTTGTCGCCGATCTCAATGGAGTTGCGCATGGCAGCATCCTTCTTGTCCTGACGCTTCTGCGGCAGGTAGATCAGAACGATCATAAAGACGATAATCAGAACCATCGGCAGGAAGCTGATCAGCATCTCTGCGGTAGTGGCCGTGCCGGCAGCGGCATTCAAAAACTGGATCATAGCAAGTATACTCCTTAAAAATAACGATTTCTTCTATTATATCGAATCAGTGTGCATTGTGCAAGCGTTTTGTCAAAAAATCAGATGCGGGTGTCAAGTTTATGCACATAGGTATCGTGGAACTGCTGGAAGGTGCCGTTGTCCAGCGCCTCGCGGATGCGCTCCATCAGGTGATTGTAGAAATACAGGTTGTGCATAACTGCCAGACGCATGCCCAGCAGTTCATCTGCCTTCTGCAGATGGCGGATGTAGGCGCGGGAGAAATTGCGGCAGACCGGGCAGTCGCAGTGCGGGTCGATAGGCGATTCATCGCGCTCATACTTCAGATTTTTGATGTTGATGACGCCGTCCCAAGTAAACAGATGGCCGTGGCGGGCGTTGCGGCTGGGCATAACACAATCAAACAGATCCACACCGCGGTATACGCCCTCGATGATATTGCCGGGCGTACCGACACCCATCAGGTAGCGGATCTTGTCCTTGGGGGCAAACGGCTCCACCGCAGAGATGATGTCGTACATTACCTCTGCAGGCTCACCCACAGCCAGACCGCCGATGGCATAGCCGTCCATATCGTACTCCGCGATCTGCTTCATATGCTCTACACGCAGATCCGCGAAGGTGCAGCCCTGATTGATGCCGAACAACAGCTGATCCGGATTGACTGCCTTTTCTTCATGCTTCAGACGGTTCATCTCCGCCTTGCAGCGCAGCAGCCAGCGTGCCGTGCGGGCGCAGCTGTTTTTGGCATATTCATAGGTTGCCGGGTTTTCAACACACTCATCAAAGGCCATGGCAATGGTGGAGCCCAGATTAGCCTGAATCTGCATGCTCTGCTCCGGGCCCATAAAGATCCGGTGTCCGTCCAGATGAGAGTTGAAGGTCACGCCTTCCTCGGTGATCTGGCGCAGCTTGGCCAGACTGAACACCTGAAACCCGCCGCTGTCCGTCAAGATGGGGCCGTCCCATTTTGTGAATTTGTGCAGGCCGCCCATATCGGCCACCAGCTTATCACCCGGACGCAGATGCAGATGATAGGTGTTGCACAGCATGACCTGTGCGCGGATATCCTTGAGATCCAGCGCCGAAAGACCGCCCTTGATGGCAGCGGCCGTGGCAACATTCTGGAACGCGGGGGTCTGTACCGTACCGTGGACCGTGGTAAACTCACCGCGGCGGGCGGCACCTTCCTGTTTGATAAGGCGGTAAGGCATAGATACTATCTCCATTTTATATATTGTCCGAAAAAGGCGGCGCAGGGGGCTTTTCCCCGCACCGCCTAATAAAATATTATAGAAGAAAACCGATGATTCGTCAACCGGCAATCAGCGAATGAACATCGCATCACCGAAGCTGAAGAAGCGGTATTTTTGCTCAACAGCGGTCTTGTAGGCAGCCATTGTCTTATCATAGCCGTAGAAGGCGGCAATCAGCATGATAAGGGTGCTTTCCGGCAGATGGAAGTTTGTGATCAGGCCGTCAATGGCGTGCAGTTCGATGCCGGGATAAATAAAGATGCTGGTGTTGCCGCTGCAGGGCACGATCTTGCCGTAGCGATCCCAGACGGATTCCAGCGTGCGGCAGCTGGTTGTGCCGACAGCAATCACGCGATGACCCGCCGCACGGGTCTCATTAATAAGCTTCGCAGTCTCCTCGCTGACAGAGTACCACTCGCTGTGCATCTGATGGTCCTCAATGTCCTCCTCATTCACAGGGCGGAAGGTGCCAAGCCCGACATGCAGCGTAACTTCGGCAATGTTCACCCCGCGGGAGCGGATGGTATCCATCAGCTGCGGGGTAAAATGCAGGCCGGCCGTCGGCGCGGCGGCACTGCCAAGCTCCTTGGCATAGACGGTCTGGTACTGGCTTTGATCCTCAAGCTGCTTCGTGATATAGGGCGGCAGAGGCATTTTGCCGAACTCGTCCAGTTTCTCATACAAAGTCTCTGTATCATAGCTGAAAGTTACATGCTTGTTGCCGTCCGGCAGCGTCTCATCCACCACGGCAGTCAGGCTGCCGTCACCGAATTCCACCTTTGTGCCGGGCTGCATCCGCTTGCCGGGGCGGGCCAGACACTCCCATGTATCGCCCTTGACCTGACGCAGCAGCAGCAGCTCACAAACCGCACCCGTGGGAACCTTGGTGCCCATCAGGCGGGCGGGCAGGACCTTGGAGTTGTTGACCACCAGAAGATCGCCCTTTTCCAGATAGTGGGGCAGCTCATGGAATACCGAGTGCAGGATCTTATCGTTCTTGCGGTCCAGCACCATCAGGCGGGCAGCGTCCCGCGGGTCAGCGGGTTCCTGTGCGATCAATTCTTTAGGCAGGTCATACCAGAAATCTTTTTTCAGCATGATTTTTCATCCTTTTTCACTTTAAAGCGATATTATCTTGACATTCGTTTCGGAGCATACTATAATGAATCCAAACACAGAGGCGCGAAGTGCATCAGTACCGGTTTCTTTATTTCCTGCCAAGGGCGGAAACGGGAAAGGGTCCTTCGCCGAAGGGGATGCGCGGCACGCATCTTCCTGGGTCCGCAGCCGAACAGGTGCGGGACTGTCACACCGCAAAACGGTGTGTTGCGCTGTGTTATATGCAATATGATATTATATTGCATTTTGTGCCGGTTTTCAAGCCGGTTTTTTTATTATCTGTGCAAAATTTCGTTTGGACTGCATAGATATTGGGAAGGGTTTGTGAAAGGAAGGTCTTAGTCAGGATGAAACAGTACAATGTTGGTGTCATCGGTGCAACCGGTATGGTCGGTCAGCGCTTTATCACGCTGCTGGAAAATCACCCTTGGTTCAATCTGGTTGCCCTTGCAGCCAGCGCACGCAGCGCAGGCAAAACCTACGAGGAGGCCGTCGGCAGCCGCTGGCTCATGACGACCCCCATGCCCGAGAGCGTCAAGAAGATGGTCGTGCTGGATGCCGCCAATGTTGAGGAGGTCGCATCCAAAGTCGACTTCGTTTTCTGCGCCGTCAACATGAAGAAGGAGGAGATCAAGGCACTGGAGGAGGCCTACGCCAAGGCCGAGTGCCCCGTTGTCTCCAACAACAGCGCACACCGCTTTACCCCTGATGTGCCGATGGTCGTGCCTGAGATCAACGCCGACCATATCGAGATCATCCCCGCACAGCGCAAGCGTCTGGGCACCAAGCGCGGCTTTGTGGCCGTCAAGTCCAACTGCAGCCTGCAGAGCTATGTGCCTGCCCTGCATCCCCTGCGCAAGTACGGCATCTCGGATGTGCTGGTCTGCACCTATCAGGCTATCTCCGGTGCCGGCAAAACCTTTGAGACCTTCCCCGATATTCTGGACAATGTCATCCCCTATATCGGCGGCGAGGAGGAAAAGAGCGAGCAGGAGCCGCTGAAGCTGTGGGGTCATATCGAGGGCGATCGGATCGTGTCCGCAGATGCTCCCCGCTTTACGGCACAGTGCCTGCGCGTTCCCGTTTCTGACGGCCACATGGGCGCCGTCTTTGTACGCTTTGAAAATAAGCCGACCAAGGAAGAGGTTCTGCAGGCATGGAAGGAATTCCACGGCCCCGCACAGGATCTGAATCTGCCCAGCGCCCCCAAGCAGTTCCTGCACTACTTTGAGGAAAACGACCGTCCGCAGCCGAAGCTTGACCGTATGCTGGAGAACGGCATGGCTGTCAGCATCGGACGCCTGCGCGAGGATAACCAATACGATTACAAATTTGTCTGCCTGTCTCACAACACACTGCGCGGCGCGGCAGGCGGCGCTGTTCTGCTGGCCGAGCTGCTGGCCGCCAAGGGCTATTTTGACTGATTCGATACAAAGCAACGCTTTGGTGTAAGGAGAATTTGTATGAAGAAACCCGTTTTTACAGGAGCCGCTGTGGCCATCATTACCCCGATGCACGCGGACGGCAGCGTCAACTATGACGAGCTGGGCCGCATTATCGAGGATCAGATTGCCCACAGCACCGATGCCATTGTCATCTGCGGCACTACCGGTGAGTCCCCGACGATGACCGACGAGGAGCATACCGAGTGCATCCGCTATGCCGTCAAAAAAGTGGCCGGGCGCGTTCCCGTAGTGGCGGGCACCGGCTCCAACGATACAAAGTATGCGATCTGGCTGTCCCAGCAGGCCGAGGCCGACGGTGCCGATGCCCTGCTGCTGGTCACCCCCTACTACAACAAGGCCAGTCAGGCGGGCCTGATTGCCCACTACACGGCCATTGCGGATGCTGTGCATCTGCCCTGCATCCTCTACAATGTACCCAGCCGCACCGGCTGCAACCTGACCCCGGCCACGCTGGCGGAGCTTGCCAAGCACCCCAACATCAACGCCGTTAAGGAGGCCAGCGGCAACATCAGTCAGGTGGCGGAGATTGCCGCCCTCTGCGGTGATGAGCTGAACCTCTACTCCGGCAACGATGATCAGATCGTCCCGCTGCTGGCGCTGGGCGGCAAGGGTGTTATCAGCGTGCTGTCCAATGTGGCACCGCAGTACACCCACGACATCTGCGCCAAGTGGTTTGCCGGTGATTTTGATGAGAGCCTTGCGATGCAGCTGAAGGCGCTGCCCCTCATCAAGGCCCTGTTTGCCGATGTGAACCCCATCCCGGTCAAGTGGGCCATGAACCGTCTGGGATGGCAGGCCGGCGAATGCCGTCTGCCGCTTGTGGCCCCCTGCGCAGCCGTACAGGCACAGCTGGAAAAGGCTCTGCAGGATTTCGGCCTGCTGAAATAATTCGCAGCCGACCCTCCGTCCGGTACGGGTCGGCTTTTTGTGTTTTTGTGAAAGGAATGGCAACAATGACGGATATCATTATTCAGGGCATCTGCGGCCGCATGGGGCGCGCCCTGCTGGAGAAAATCGGTGTACGGGACGATTGCCGTGTCGTCGCCGGTGTGGACCGCGAGCCGGGGCATCTGGGCGAGATCCCCATCTTCTCCGACTTTGATGCGCTGCCCTGCCGCGGCGTTATCATCGACTTTTCCTCTCCCGCCGGGGCTGTGGCTGCAGCACAGTATGGCGCAGCCAACGGTCTGCCCTGCGTGATCTGTTCCACCGGTCTTTCCAAGGCGGACGAGGCCGTGCTGGAGGCCGCCAGCGCCAAAACGCCGATCTTCCGCAGCGCCAACATGTCGGTGGGTGTCAATGTACTGATCGAGCTGGCGCGTCAGGCTACAAAGCTTCTGGGCGGCGAGTTTGACATCGAGATCATCGAAAAGCACCACCATAACAAGCTGGATGCCCCCAGCGGCACCGCACTGATGATTGCCGATGCCATCAACGCCGAGGCTGACGGCCGATATGAGTATGTCTACGACCGCACTCAGGTCCGCCAAAAGCGCGGCGCGCAGGAGCTGGGCATCAGCTCGGTGCGCGGCGGCGGCATTGTGGGCGAGCACGATGTCCTTTTCTGCGGCCCTGACGAGGTCGTCACGCTGAGCCACAGTGCGGGAAGCCGCGGTGTCTTTGCTGACGGTGCCGTGCAGGCTGCGCTCTACATTGCGGCTCTTGCCCCGGGCTACTATACCATGACCGATCTGCTGCGGGGTAAGCTATTATGCGAATGAAAGGAAACGACATTGCCGCCTGTCTGGTGATTGCGCTGGGCGTGGGCGGTGTGCTGGCCGGCTCTCTGCTGGGTGTCGGCAAGCAGGAGCAGGCCCTGCCCGCTGCGGAACCGCAGCCGGTGGCGGCTGTTGAGCCAGCTGCCACACCGGAGCCTACCCCTGAGCCGCAGCCTGTTGTGGAGACCGTGCGCTTTTCTGCCACGGGGGATGACCTGATTCATGACGGCATCTTCCTGCAGGCCAAGCAGCGCGGCGGCGACCACTATGACTTTTCCTTTGCCTATGAGAACATGCGGGACTTCTACACCCAGTTCGATGTAAACTGGCTCAATCAGGAAACGCTGGTCAATGACGCTTTCGCTCCCAGCGGCTACCCGATGTTCTCCACCCCCGGTGAGATCACCGATACGCTGTACAGCCTTGGCTTCCGGGTGTTCAGCCTATCCAACAACCACAGCTATGACAAGGGCGCTGCAGGCATTGATGCCTCGCGTGAGCATTGGGCCGCCATGCCGGACGATGTTGTCTCGATGGGCTTTTATAATCTTGACACCTATGACGATTATGTCTATCAGACCGTCAACGGCATCACTTTCGGCTACCTGTCCTATACGGAGCATACCAATGGGCTGCCCACCCCCTCCAGGGCTACCTACGGCGTGGTTTATCTCGATGACCGTGATACCATTGCCCGGCAGATCGCCGCTATGCGCCCCAACTGTGATGTGCTGGTGGTCAGCGCGCACTGGGGCACCGAGGGCACCCATGTGGTCAACGACTTCCAGAAGGATACCGCCCAGTGGCTGGCTGATCAGGGCGTTGACCTGATCATCGGCACCCACCCCCATGTGACCCAAAACGCCGCATGGCTGACGGGTGCCAACGGCAATACTGCCCTTGTCGTATACAGTCTGGGCAACTTCATCAATGCGCAGTCCTCGCCTGATAATGTCATTGGCGCGATTTTGGACATAACCTTTGAGAAAACCACCCAGCCTGACGGCAGCAGCACCGTTGCCATGCTTGACCCCAAGCTGCACTGCGTCATAAGCCAATATGAGGCCGGATATAAGAATATCCGCGTCTACCCCTACAGCATGTACACCGATGAACTGGGTGCCGCCCACGGCGAGTTTACTCTCTCCCGCGAATACATTGAAAGCGTGCTCCGCAATTCTATCGATGAGCAGTTTATTACATTCGATTGAAAGAAAGGATGACTGTTTATGTACGGCGTCAGCAAGATCACCAGTGAGCAGAACATTATGCTCACCACCTTCCCGGGTGCCCAGTACAGTGCCCAGAGTCTGGCCGAGCATCTGGATGTCTTTGCAAAGGCAGGTATCGTGGTGGATATGATCTGCCAGAGTGCGCCCCGCGGCTCTGCGGTGGATTTCAGCTTCACGACCAGCTATGACAACTTTGCCGCTGTTATGCGGGCCCTGCCTGCTGCGGCCAAGGCCAATCCCCCGCTGGTCTCCGGCGGCTACAGCAAGATCAACCTATTTGGCGAGGATATGGTCACCAGCTGCGGTGTAGGCGCCCGTGCGCTGGCCGCCCTGGCCGGGGCAAGCATCGAGATCGTGCTAATCACGACCAGCGACCTCGACATTTCGCTGTTGATCCGCCAGCAGGACGAGGACGCCGCCCTCGAAGCCCTGCACAAGGCGTTTGCAGTCTGACGGCAATCAAAAAACAGGTGCAGCCCCATTTAAAGGGCTGCACCTGTTTTTTATTTATTCTTGCGGTAGCACTTTGCTGCCAGAAATGGCAGGAATACAACCCCATACATGATGGCACTGATTGCCACATCTGTCCAGCTAATGATCTGATTTGAAATATCCGCCGTACCGGTCCAGACCAAGACCATGTTGTTGTTTAGGTAGTGCAGCACCACGGGGAGCCAGATATTTTTGCCGCACTTCTCATACGCAAAGGTGAAAAATACACCGAGCGTCACGCAGACAACAAGCTGTGCGGCAATGCTCTGCAGTGAGGTGTCGGGGCTGTAGAAGAAAAGATTCAGCGGCAGATGCCACAGCCCCCACAGCACGCCTACCGCCAGTGCGCCGCGCCGTGCGCCGAAGCGGTTTTGCAGGGCGGGCGTCAGGTAGTAGCGCCAGCCGTATTCCTCGCCAAAAAACGGCAGAAAACTCAAAAAGAAGTTCGGCACAAGAACCACTGCCATAACCCACGGTGCAGATGTGCGCCAGTAGGCCAGATATTCAGCCCAGCTATCACCGCCCTGCATCGCCATCGAAAGAAAGACCATAGCGGTCTTGACCGCAAGGAAATAGACGCAGATGACAAGAGCCGTCAGCAGCTTGCCGTGCAGGCGCAGACCGTAGTCTTCGCGCTTTGTCTTTTTCTCGGTCAGCAGGAAGATCCAGCCCAGCACCGACGCGATAATGATGACAAAGTTTGCAATATTCAGCCAGCCCTCCTGCGGCAGGAACGCGGACAGAACGCTCATGACGAGCATCAGTGCAGTGGCCGCGATGTGCAGGATGTAAAACCGCTTGGGCGTATCCGGCCGCCGCGCCAGCAGGAAGGCCAGCATGACACCCGCCGCCGGGTAGAACATCTGGGCGTTGGCAAAAATGCTTGTATCCTGCCCGTTCTGCAGGCAGATGTACAAAAGCGGCATCATCAGAAACGGCACCGCATAGGCACAAACGGCAAAGACGGTCAGCTCGCGTTTATTCGTTTTCATCATCGTCCTCCTTGGGGTTTTCCAGTTCTGCGTGGCGCTTTTTGTAAGCCTGCATGATGAGCTGCAGCAATGCAAAGCACAGCACCCAGGTACAGACCCCCATGATGACCGCCTGCAGCACCGCAATGCCCGCGCCAAGCGCTGCAAATTTGATAAGCCCCCACACAAACACGGCAACACCGCCCGCAACGGACACAACGGCATTGGTTTTCGTGTTCGGCTTGAAGCGGCGGTCCCAGATACCGGCACGCAGATCACTTATGACCGCATAGGCGCACCCCAGCATAAAGATAAACCATTCTGCCGCCATCTCCCGCGGGGTAAAGCCCAGCAGACTTTCGATGATAAGCGCCGCCAGCAGCAGCACCCACAGCGCCCAGAAGCCGCAGGACTCAATTTTTAAAAGGGTCTGCTTTTGCATTTCATCAAGATTGTCGCGCTTAAAAAATTCTTTTATGTTCATCGCTCATTCCTCCCAGAACAGCTCGTCCAATGTCTTGCCCAGCACCTTGCAGATGCTGCGGCAAAGATTGATCGTAGGGTTATACTCCCCTTTTTCAATGGCGTTGATGGTCTGGCGGGACACGCCTACCGCCGCCGCCAGATCCGCCTGCGTCATATCGCGCACGGCGCGGGCGGCTTTCAGCTTTAAGTTTTTTGCCATGTCGCTTATCCTTTCTCCTTACGGTGGCTTTATTATATCGCGCGCTTTACATTATGTCAAGTATATATTACTTTTTGAATGATATTTTTTGCTTGCAAAAGCAGCACTTGCGGCCCGGCGCGCGCTGTGCTATGATAATTTTATATACTATGATAAAGGAAGTTTGGCTATGAAGTACAGCTTTCCCGCTTTTGAAAACGGTTTTATCCGCGCCGCCGCAGCCAGCCCCGCCCTGCGCGTGGCCGATTGTGTGTATAATGCCAAGCAGATCATCGGCGTCATGCGCGAATATGCCGAGAAAAATGTTCAGCTGCTCTGCCTGCCGGAGTTTGCCCTGACAGGCTACACCTGCAGCGATCTATTCTTGCAGGACACCCTGCTGCGCGGGGCGGAGGACGGCCTCGCTGCCATCTTAAAGGCCAGTCAAGGCCTCAACCTTGTGGTTCTGGTCGGCCTGCCGGTGCGCTGCACCGGCAAACTGTACAACTGCGCCGCCGTTGTGTGCAATGGCGAGCTGCTGGGCCTTGTGCCAAAGCTGCATCTGCCCAACTACGGTGAGTTCTATGAAAAGCGCCACTTCATCCCCGGTATGCGCGAGCCGGAGTGCATCACGCTGGCCGGGCAGGAAACACTGATCGGCACCAACCTGCTGTTTGCCTGCAAGCAGATGCCTGCCTTTGTGCTGGCTGCCGAGATCTGTGAGGATCTGTGGGCGCCTGTCCCGCCAAGCTGCGCCCACGCGCTGGCCGGGGCCACGGTGGTGGCAAACCTCTCCGCCAGTGACGAGACCGTCGGCAAGTCCGCCTACCGCCGGGCGCTCGTCTGCGGGCAGAGTGCGCGGCTGCTCTGCGCCTATCTCTACGCCGATGCCGGCCACGGGGAAAGCACCACCGACATGACCTTTGCCGGGCACAATCTGATTGCCGAAAACGGCAGTCTGCTGGCCGACACAGCCCCCTTTGCAGGTGAGGCCGCCGTGACCGAGCTGGATCTTGGCCGCATGGTGCAGGAGCGCCAGCGCAACACGACCTTTATGCCGGAAACGGCTGGCTATACCACGGTAGAATTTGATCTGCCGCCGATCAGCCTTGCCCTGACGCGCCCTGTCTCCTGCACGCCCTTCGTGCCGCAGGACGCTGCCACCCGCGCCGAGCGCTGTGAGCTGATCCTGCGCATTCAGGCAGAGGGCCTCGCCAAGCGGATGGAGCATACCCACGCCAAATGCGGGGTAATCGGCATCTCCGGCGGGCTGGACAGCTGTCTGGCCCTGCTGGTGGCCGTGCGCGCCTGCAAGGTTCTGGGCCGCGATGCCAAAGACATTGTAGCACTGACGATGCCTTGCTTCGGCACCACAAAGCGCACCCGCTCCAACGCCGAGATTCTGTGCGAGGCGTTGGGCGTGACCTTCGGTGAGATCAACATCACGGAGACTGTCAAAAGTCACTTTGCAGACATCGGTCAGCCTGCCGACAAATATGATGTCACCTTTGAAAACTGTCAGGCCCGCGTGCGCACACTGGAGCTGATGGATTACGCCAACAAGAATGGTGGTTTTGTCATCGGCACCGGCGATCTGAGCGAGCTTGCACTGGGCTGGGCCACCTACAACGGCGACCACATGAGCATGTACGGCGTCAATGCCGGCGTGCCCAAGACGCTTGTGCGGCATATCGTGCAGTATGTAGCAGACACCTGCGGCAACGACACGCTGCGCGGGGTGCTGCTTGACATTCTGGACACCCCAGTCAGCCCCGAGCTGCTGCCCACCGCCGAGGACGGCACCATTGCCCAGCAGACGGAAAAGCTGGTCGGTCCGTATGAGCTGCACGACTTCTATCTCTACTATGTACTGCGCTTCGGCTTCAGCCCGGCAAAGATCTATCATCTGGCCCGCACCGCCTTTGACGGCAAGTATGAGCCGGAGGTTCTGCTGGCTTGGTTAAAGAACTTCTACCGCCGCTTCTTTGCCCAGCAATTCAAGCGCAGCTGTCTGCCCGATGGGCCCAAGGTCGGCTCGGTCACGCTGTCCCCCCGCGGCGACTGGCGTATGCCCAGCGATGCCTGCAACACCCTGTGGATGGCCGAGCTGGAAAAGCTCGAGGTTTGATCTGACTGCAGCAAAAAAACATCCCGGAGTCATTTTGACTCCGGGATATTTTTATAGGCTTTTGATTTCTGCGCAGAGGGCATCATAGGTGTACAGCGTGTTCAGCACCTGCAGCAGCTCCTTTTTGCTCAGCCGCGGCGGAAGGCCCAGCCGATGCAGCAGCGCGCGGCGGTTTTCCGCACTGTTGGCCGTACCGGAGATACCCCAGTCATACAGGTCAGTGTAGGTGATGGCGCGGCTTTTTGCGGCGTCTGCGCGGGGCACAGCGCTCTCCAGCGCCGTCGTCAGCCCCTGCAGGATCAATGCATCGGGTACGCCCTCAACGCCCAGCAGGCCCTCTTTGCCGGGCTCTGCCTTGCGTGCCTCCTTGCCCGGCAGCGCCGGTACATAGGCCTGCAGGACATGCTCTGCCCCAACCAGACCCGTCACATAGTGGCGTATCTTAAAGCCTGCCGCATCGGAATCCGTCAAAATGATGAGGCCCTGCGCAGCGGCTATGCGCTTGAGCAGCTTTTGCAGCGCAGCGTCCCGGAAGACACGGAATCCGTCCGTTGTCAGGATCGTGCCGTCCACGATATTAGCCAGCCGGGCGGCATCGTATTTTCCCTCCACCAGCAGGGCCTGCTCTACTTTTATCATGCTTTCCTCCCGGCCAGCGCCAGCTCACACAGCGCCTTCTGCATCAGCAGGTCGGCGTCCAGCCTGCTGCTTTTCAGATCGGTGTCCAGCTGCTGCAGGATGCGCAGGCAGCTTTCCAGCTGGCTGCGGTTGAACCTCGCCGCCGTTTTTTCTGTCGCATTGAGCCGGTAGCTCCAGTTGCCCTTATAGCCGAAATCCTTGGCTACATCCCCCAGACTGCGGCGGCTGCGGCGGCCCAGCAGCACGCGGTAGAGATCCAGATAGTTGCTGATCAGCGCGCCCGTGATCATGATCGGGTCATTCTGCAGCGCCAGCAGCGTCTTGAGCTTTTGCTGTGCCTTATCGGTCTGGCCGCCGATAAGCAGCTTTACCATGTCAAAGGTATCCGCATCCAGCGTCACAGTGCCCAGCTGGCCGACCATCTGCTGTGTGATTGTGCCATAGCCGGACAGAGCCGCCAGCTTTTCGATTTCGTTTTTCAAAAGGAACTGATCCTCACCGCAGCGCACCAGCAGGGCAGCCTCCGCCCCCGGTGCAAAGGCAGCACCGGCCTGCTTTGCCCAATCGCGGGCCATCGCCTCCAGCGCCGCCCCTGTGGGGCGGTTGATCTGCACGCAGTACCCCAGCTTTTCGCAGCAACCAATAAGCTTCTGCTCCCGCTTGCCGGGGCGCAGCTTGCCGTACGCCTCCTCCACGACCCCCGTCATGACGAAGATCGCGTTTTCAGTGTCCGCCAGGGTATCACAGAGCTCCTGCAGGTCTTTGTCGGAGTAGGTCGATGGGCGTATCAGCGGCATAAGCACCAGCCGCTTGCCGCCAAAGAAGGAGATCGTACCCGCTGCCAGCACGATCTCCTCCACCGAGGGGGTCGGGCCGTCCAGCACGGTCGTTTCCGGGTCATCGCGGTTCAGATATTTTAAGGCCTTCTGTGCAGCGGCGTGGACAAGGGCCTCATCTGATGCATAAAAATAGTACAGTGCGCAGCCGGACTGCAGGCGTTTTTCAAGTTCTTTTTCACTGTATAGCAATCGTCTGTGCCTCCTCCCAGATCATGCTGCGGCCGGGTCGCAGGGTCAGACCCGGCGCCTCATCGCCATAGCGCAGCTTGCAGCTTTCGATTTCATCCAGCCATTTTGGGTGGCGTACCGCAGTCAGGATCGTGTCTGCCTGCACGGCATCGGACAGCGCCCCCGGCGCACAGAGTACATCCACACAGATCGGTTCGGCCAACTGTATGCTGCCCGCCCCCACCGCAATATGGCGGTCGCCGATGCCCAGCACCGCCAGACTCGCGCTTTTATTATGATACAGGTCGAGCGTCAATCCGTCAAGCACCGTGCGGGTATCAAATCCCGGCTGGGCCTGCATCGTCACGACCTCCGCCGCCGTAAAGTCCAGTGCCGTAGGTCTGGCGCGCAGATCCACCAGCAGAGCAGGTTTTTGTCTGCTGCGCCCGGCAAGATACCGCTCAACGGCGCTCAGGTTGCTTTCGCCGCCGCGGAAAAGCACCACTGCCTGCCCGTTCTGCACACAGACCACGCAGGGATTGTTGGACGCGCCGACAAGATTTATCTCCACCACATCCCGCTGCATCCATATCCCCATGACAACGGCGGCGGCTGTGCAGATCAGCGCAGCAATCGGATACACCCGCATCCCTTTTCCATGCCAGTAGTATAGAGCCAGCGCGCCCAGCACCGCCAGCACAAACAGCGTGTACCGCTGCGGTAAATAGACAGACGCAAACGGCAGTGCCGCACAGCGCTCAACGATTCCGAGCATTGCCTTAAGCCAAAAGCTGAGTACCAGCCCCGTAAGGTTTACAAGCGGCAGTAAAAACGGCACGGCACTGAAAATCAACAGCAGGATACCCATCTGCAGGGCGGGCTGCAGCATCCACACGACCAGCACATTGCAGACAATGCCCACAAGACTGGTGGACATGCCATGGGCTACCAGCACCGGCAGGGTGGCAAGGCTGGCGAGTGCCGCCACCTGTACAGGCTCCGCAAGGCGGCAAACCAAACGCAAAGCGGCCGACTTGCCTTGCGCCGCCGCACGCCGCTCAGCCTCGGTCAGAGCCGCCGCAGCCTGCACGCCCAGCACGGCACAGAATGACAGCTGAAAGCCTATATCACAGGGTGCGTAGGCATTCTGCAGCCCCATCAGGACTGCGGCAAAGCCAGTGGATGTCAGCAGATCGACAGGCTGCAGAAGAAACTCCCCCGCCAGCGCTACCGCCAGCACCAGCCCCGCGCGCAGCACCGACACCGGTGCCCCGGTCAGCAGCAGATAAAACAGCGCCGCCGCACCGCGCAGCAGGATAAGCGGCTTATAGAACCGCCACCGCCGACCGAAGCCCAGCAGCCCGCAGAGCAGCGCCAGATGCAGCCCGGACACCGCCAGCAGGTGCGATACGCCTGCGGCGCGGAACGCCTGCTGTACGGCATCCTCAAGGTGACTTTTATCGGCCAGCAACATCGCCGCCTCCATGCCGTCCAGCCGCTTCGGCAGCCAGCGCCGCAGCACGGCGCTCCAGCGCTGCCGCAGACGAAAAAGTGCAAATCGCGGCGCCTTGCTGGCCGCAAGGCCGCGGTAGCTGCCGAGATATTCCGCCTGCAGGTAGACGCCCTTGCTGTTGCGGCTCAGGCGGTAGCGGTTATCCGGAAGACTGCTCAGCGCAAAGCTTGCCTCAAACCGCTCTCCCGCGCTTTCCCCGGGGAATGACGAGCATTGCACCCGCAGCCGGGCGGGCTTACCATCGATCTCAGTCAGCCGCAATGTGCCGCGCAGGCGGCTATCACTGTAGGAAGCCTCTGCGTCTGTCTCCACCACAGCTGTACAGGTGACTGTCTGCCCCGCCAGCGCCCGGCAGGGCTGTACAAAGATAAGCGTAAACAGCGCAAACCATGCCAGCCCGCACAGCGCCCCCAGCAGAGGAATCCTTACATTCCTGCGCCTTTTCCAAAATGCCAGCAATGCCAAAAATGCCGCCGCGGGCACACAGACCAGCGGCGGCAGATTGGCCGCAGCAAGCTCAGCCCCGGCAAAACCGAGACCGAACCAACCGAGCTTTCGTTTCATTGCTTAGTGCAGGAAGAGCGGCAGCGGCTCCAGAAAGAAGATGTCGGTGCGCTTGGCGGCATCACCCTCCGCCAAAGCGGCACAGCAACCCACAACGGTGCCGGTGCTCTTGGCCGCCAGCGTCTCCAGCGCGTGCAGAGAGCCGCCGGTGGAGATGACATCATCCACGATCAGGATGCGCTTGCCATCCATATACTCGATGTCCTTCTTGTCGATGACAAGCTTCTGCTTGCCTGCGGTGGTGATGGACTGATCCTCAATGATGACCGGCTCACGCATATACAGCTTCGGGCCTTTGCGTGCCGGGATCCAGTATTTGCCGCTCTGGCGTGCCATTTCATAGGCCAGAGGGATACCCTTGGCCTCGGCGGTCAGGATCACATCAAACTCAGGCGCCTTTTTCAGCAGAGCAGCGGCGCAGGCCTCGGTCAGCTCCACATCGCTGAACATGATAAAAGCAGCAATGTCCAGGTGGTCATTGACCTTGCAGATGGGCAGTTCACGGGTCAGGCCCGCGATATGCAATGTATAGGTATCTGCCATGATGGTTTTACCTCTCCTTACTTTTACAAATGCGCTGCAGCTTTTGGCATCAGCCCGGAGGCCAAGCGAGGCTGCGCTTGGCCAACACATGGAAGTGCAGGTGCTTCACGCTCTGGCCGCCGTCCTCACCCACATTGGTGACAACGCGGTAGCCGCTCTCATCCACACCCAGCTTGCGGCAAAGCTGCGCAATCACGGCATAGATATGGCCCAGCAGGGCAGCATCATCCTCTGTCAGTGCCGCAGCAGACGCAATGTGGCGCTTCGGGATGACAAGGAAATGCACAGGGGCCTGCGGGTCGATGTCGTAGAAGGCCAGCAGGGTGTCATCCTCATACAATTTGTTTGAGGGGATCTCGCCTGCGGCGATTTTACAAAACAGACAATCCTCCATCCGGAATCCCTCCTTTGCATTGGATTTTATGAGAACCAGATCAATGGTTCATCTCGGTCTTGACGATCTCCGGCACAGCGTTCAGCGCTTCATCGATCTTGGAGGCATCGCGGATACCGGCCATTGCAAAGTCCGGCTTGCCGCCACCGTTGCCGCCTGCGATGGCAGCGATCTTCTTAACGAGAGCGCCGGCCTTCAGGCCGCGGGCCATGGCATTTTTGGAAACACCGACAGCCATCATCGTCTTGGCACCATCGCTGCCGATCAGAACCGTCACGGCGTTGGGGGCCTTGTCGCGGACCTTATCGACCATATCGCGCAGGGTATCGGCACCGGTACCGGTCAGATAGGCAGAAACGATGCGCACGCCGTCAACATCGGCGGCATCCTCAAACAGACCGTCGATCTTGGAGGCAGCAACCTGTGCCTTGAGGATATCCAACTGCTTGGCAGTTTCCTTCAGCTCGGCGGCCAGAGCCTCGGCGCGGGCCGGAGCATCCTTGAGGTTGTTGGCCTTCAGGGCAACCGCTGTCTTGGCCAGCGTCTCGGTGCGGTCATCCAGCAGGTCAAGCACACCGAAGGCGGTGGTAGCCTCGACACGGCGGATACCGGCGGCCACGCTGGACTCGCTCAGGATCTTGAAGCAGCCGATCTGTGCGGTGTTGGTCACATGGGTGCCGCCGCAGAACTCCGTGCTCCAGCCGCCTGCATCGACAACGCGGACAACATTGCCGTACTTCTCACCGAACAGTGCCATAGCGCCCATCTTCTTAGCTTCCTCAATGGGCAGGTTCTTCACGGTGACAGGCAGGGCCTCGTAGATCTTCTCATTCACGCGGCGCTCGACCTCGGCCAGCTCGGCGGGGGTCACAGCGCTGAAATGGGTAAAGTCAAAGTGGGTCAGGCGGTCATCCTGATAGCTGCCGGCCTGATGGACATGCTCGCCCAGAACCTCGCGCAGAGCCTTCTGCAGCAGGTGGGTAGCCGTGTGGTTGCGGCAGATAGCGGCGCGGCGCTTCTCGTCCACAGAGGCAGTGACCTCATCCTCAACATGGATGGTGCCGTCCAGCAGCTCGCAGGTATGGACAAAGTAGCCCTTCGGGGTCTTTTTGACCTGCGTGACCTTCAGCTTGGCATCACCGCTGACAAGGTAGCCGTGGTCTGCGACCTGACCGCCCATCTCGGCATAGAACGGGGTCTTGTCCAGTACGACAAGCACGCCCTCCTTGACCTCGCCGGCTTCATCGGTGGCAATGGCGTCCACAAGCTCCTCACCATCGGACAGTGCCAGCACCTTGGCCTTCTCGCTCAGCGTCTCGTAGCCGTCAAAGCGGGTAGGCTCCGCCGTCAGCTCGCCGAACAGGTCGGCGCTCCAGCCGGAAATATCCTTTGCCAGACGCTCGGCGCGGGCGCGCTCACGCTGCTTGGTCATCTCAATATGGAAGGCTGCCTCATCGACTGCAAGACCAGCCTCCGCAGCAATCTCACGGGTCAGATCGAGGGGGAAGCCGAAGGTGTCATTCAGCTTGAAGGCCTCAACGCCGGACAGAACCTTCTCATGCGCCTCCTTCAGGCGGCCCATCATGCCGTTCAGAATGCTCAGACCGGCATCAATGGTACGGCCGAAACGCTGCTCCTCGGTACCGATGACCTTCTTGATATAGGACTCATGCTCGCGCAGCTCGGGGTAGCCTGCCTCGCTGGATTCGATAACCGTGTCTACCAGCTCGGTCAGGAACGGGCGGTCGATGCCCAGCATACGGCCATGGCGTGCAGCACGGCGCAGCAGACGGCGCATAACATAGCCGCGGCCCTCGTTGGAGGGCAGGATGCCATCGGATGCCATAAAGACCGTAGCGCGGATGTGGTCGGTGATAACGCGGATGGAAATGTCATCCTTCTCGTCCTCGCCGTACTTCTTGCCTGCAATGCGCTCCACATGGTGCAGAACAGCGGCAACGGTATCGACCTCAAACAGGTTGTTGACATCCTGCATGACAACGGCCAGACGCTCCAGACCCATGCCGGTATCAATGTTGGGTCTGGCCAGCAGCTCATAGTTGCCCTTGCCGTCAGCATCGTACTGGCTGAACACAAGGTTCCAGATCTCCATGAAGCGGTCGCAGTCACAGCCGACACCACAGGTGGGCTTGCCGCAGCCGTACTTCAGGCCGCGGTCAAAGTAAATTTCCGAGCAAGGGCCGCAGGGGCCGGAGCCATGCTCCCAGAAGTTATCCTCCTTGCCCAGACGGACCATGTGATCCTCGGGGATGCCGACCTGCTTCGTCCAGATGTCGTAAGCCTCGTCATCCTCCTGATACACGGAAATATACAGGCGGTCAGCGGGGATCTCCAGCTCCTTGGTCAGGAACTCCCATGCCCAGGGGATGACTTCCTTCTTGAAGTAGTCCTGAAAGCTGAAGTTGCCCAGCATCTCAAAGAAGCAGCCATGGCGGGCCGTGATGCCGACACGCTCAATATCCGGGGTGCGGATGCACTTCTGGCAGGTAGTCACGCGATGGCGCGGCGGCTCCTCCTGACCAAGGAACCACTTTTTCATGGGGGCCATGCCACTGTTGATCAGCAGCAGGCTGGGGTCATCCTTCGGCACCAGCGGGAAGCTGCCCAGGCGCAGATGATCCTTCGTCTCAAAATAGTGCAGGTACTTCTCACGCAGTTCGTTCAATCCGGTCCATTGCATAGGTATTGTTCTCCCATCCATAAAATTGCGATCGCGCCGCCACAAAAAAATACAGCCCACGCCCCACTGCAGGGACGAAGGCTGTTATGCTTCCGTGGTACCACCCAGTTTGCGATACGCACTGCGCACCGCCGCTTTGTGTCTGCGTTAACGCCGCAGGTACGCTCAGCTCTACGCCGAAAGCTCCGGGGTGGCTCTGCCGTACTCACGCTGAAAACCTTGCACCGTGCGGTTTTCTCTCTAAGAAGCGGAGAGGCGGCATTGGCCCTTTCATCGCTATTTTTCCTTTTACAGGCTTATTATATGCCGTTTTGTCCGTCTTGTCAACGGTTTTCCGTATAAAAAAGCGCGACTGCGCAAAAGCTACCCGCAGGAGGGTGTGTTTTTATGTCTGACATTTTTACAGAGATCGGGCAGGTCGTGCTGACGAGCCTGCTCTCTTTGGCCGCCATGTTCATTTTCACCCGCGCGGGCGGCAAGCGGCAGATTGCCCAGATGAGTCCGTTCGACTATCTGAATGCCGTCACGGTGGGGTCCATCGGTGCGGAGCTTGCTACAAATCTCGAGCAATGGCTGCGCCCCTTCTCCGCGCTGATCGTATACGGCGTTGTGACATGGCTCGTCCACTACAGTGCCTGTAAAAGCAACCGGATGCGCAGCTTCTGGAGTGGGCGCAGCCTGATTCTGATGGACGGCGGCACAATTTTAAAAGCCAACCTGCAGCGGTGCGCCATCGACCTGAATGAATTTCTCGGCCAGGCCCGTGTGGCCGGATACTTTGACCCCAACGAGATCGAGACCGCGATTCTGGAAACCAACGGGCAGATCAGCTTTTTGCCCAAAAGCCGCGCCCGTTCCCTGACGCCGGAGGATATGCAGCTTCATCCTGCTGCCGTCAGCGCCTGGTATGACCTTATCATTGATGGGCAGCTTATGCAGGACAATCTGCGGGCAGCCGGACGCGATGAGCGATGGCTCGATGCCCGCCTTCACGCAGAAGGCATCGGACAGCGCAGCGAGGTGTTCTATGCCGCCTGCGACAAGGGCGATGGTTTTTTTGCCTGCCGCGCGAAATAAACAAAAACGACCCGGCAGAAATCTCTGTCGGGTCGTTGTGGTGGAGAATACCGGGATCGAACCGGTGACCTCTTGCATGCCATGCAAGCGCTCTCCCAGCTGAGCTAATCCCCCATGCTGGCCGCCGTCAGTGCCGTTTGCTCCTGACAACGGTTGTTATTATAGCAAAGCTGTCATGGATTGTCAACAGGTTTTTGCAAAAAACTTTTTTAATTTGCCTTTAATTTTGCCCGCCATTTTTTCTGCTTTTATAAAAACAGAGCCGTACTCTATTCGGAGTACGGCTCTGTAAAGATTCGTCAGATGGAAATCGTGTTGGCGATCTCGATCATGTCACGGTCGATGGTCTTGTGCATGGACAGCGCGACATTAACATCATAGTCAACGATCTTATCGCCGGAAACAGCAACCACACGGTTGTAGATGCCCTTGTCCAGCAGGTCGATGGCGTGATAGCCCATCAGAGACGCATTCACACGGTCGCGGACCGTCGGAGAACCGCCGCGCTGAATATGGCCCAGAACCGTAGCGCGGGAGTCAACGCCGGTGGCCGCCTGAATCTGGTTTGCCAGCTCGTTGGCATCAATAACGCCCTCAGAGACAATGATGATGAAGTGCTTTTTGCCGGTGACCTGCGTCTGGCGCATACGGTCAAGGATGTCGCGCTCAAAATCGAACGGAATCTCCGGCAACAGAACCGCCACAGCGCCGGTCGCAATGCCAACATTCAGGGCGATATAACCCGCGTGATGGCCCATGACCTCGACCACACTGCAGCGGTCATGGCTCTGGGTGGTATCACGCAGCTTATCAATGGCCTCGACAGCGGTATTCATAGCCGTATCATAGCCGATGGTATACTCACTGCAGGCAATATCATTGTCAATGGTGCCGGGCAGGCCGATGCAGGGAATCCCCTGATTTGCCAGCGCACGGGCGCCCATGAAGGAGCCGTCACCGCCAATGACGACCAGTGCGTCAATGCCCAGCTCCTTGCAGCGGGCAAGGCCCTTTGCCTGACCTTCCTTCGTTTTGAATTCAAGGCAGCGCGCCGTGTACAGGATCGTGCCGCCGCGGTGGATGATCTCGGACACGCTGCGCACATTCATCTCATACACTTCGCCGTTGATCAGGCCGTTATAACCACGCTGGATACCCATCATGCGGTATCCCTTGCTGATGCCTGCACGGACAATCGCACGCACTGCAGCGTTCATGCCGGGTGCGTCACCGCCACTGGTGAGAACACCGATCGTTTTGATTTCCTTAGCCATAAAGCGAGCCCCTCCTATTCGGGAACTATGGACCCGCCTGAAACATCATGTTTTATTCAGGCGTGGTCATCACATTATAATAATTTTTTAACAAACTCGTGACTACCCACATTATACCACACTTTGCCCCGGGTAATTATGGATAAATCGCGCAAAACACATGGATTTATTTTGCAGACTGTTCAATATCTTGAACTTTTACGCAGTCCTTGCCCAAAATACGCTCCAGTTCTGCGCGCAGCAGCGGATCATCCCGCACCGCCATGTGCCTTGCCAGCATTGCCTTGCCCGTATCCCGAAAGCGGAAATAAACTTTTACCGTGCCCCCGTCAAAAATGTTGCAGAGCAGATTTTCCACCTTATGCATCTGCGGGCAATCCCGCGCAGGCACCGTCAGGAAATAGCCGGCGGCCCCTCCCCCGCTCGTCTCGCGCTTGACGCGCTCCACACGGTTGCGGCCGAAGCTCTGTGCCGGGTCATAGGTCTCTATGGACTGAACGCCCTCCACAATAAGGCGGGCCGCCTCGTCCTCCTTGACGGAAACACGGCCGTTCGCCACCACAACTGCATTTTCCTGCAGGGCGGCGCGGCATTCTGCCAAAATGCGCGGGAATACAAGCAGTTCCATACTGCCGGTCAGATCCTCCACGGTCGTAAACGCCATCAGCGTGTTGGATTTCGTGGTCATGATCTTGTTCCTTACGATGGTGCAGACCAATGTGACATTCTGGTTGTCGAACTGCTTTGCATCCTCCCCCAGCAGCTGGGCGATCGTACAGGTGGACACCTGAGCGATCTGACTGCGGTAGGCGTCCAGCGGGTGGCCAGACAGGTACAGACCGGACACCTCTTTTTCCATCTTCAGCAATTCGGAGGCGGCGTATTCCGGCAGTTCCGGCACCTTATAATCATCGGCAGGCTTTTCATTGCCGCCGCTCATCAGGCCGAACAGATCCATCTGCCCATCCAGATTCTGGCGGGCATCTGTCTCCACACTTTTCAGGATGCCCTCCACGCTTTCCAGCATACCGCGCCGGGTCGGCTCCAGTGCATCAAAGGCACCCGCCTTGATAAGATTTTCCAAGGCGCGGCGGTTCAGTTCCGAGCCGTGCAGCCGCTTGCAGAAGTCGTACAGGCTACGGTAGGGCCGCTGCGCGCGTTCTTTGATAACGGCATCGATCAGGCCGCGGCCCACGCTCTTGACTGCGTTCAGGCCAAAGCGGATCAGATCGCCGTCCGCCGTAAAGCCGCCGCGGGAGATATTGATGTCCGGCTGCTGTACCTTGATGCCAAGGCGCTGACATTCGGTGGTGTATTCAATGACCTTGGAGGTGTTGTCCAGCACGCTGGTCAGCAGAGCCGCCATAAACTCATGGGGATAATGGCATTTCAGGTATGCAGTCTGGAACGCTACATAGGCATAGCAGGCAGCGTGGGATTTGTTGAAGGCGTAGGACGCAAAGCTGATCATATCATCATAGATCTGATTTGCTACATTTTCCGGCACACCGTTGGCAACGCAGCCTGCACATTCTTTGCCGGGCTCCTTGCAGCCATGCACAAAATGCTCCCGTTCGGCCTCCATGACCTTGAGCTTTTTCTTGCTCATAGCGCGGCGCACATTGTCCGCCTGTCCGAAGCTGAAGCCGGCCAGCTCGCGGCAGATCTGCATGACCTGCTCCTGATAGATCACAACACCGTTCGTGACATCGACAATATGGGCCATCTGGGGCGTCTTGTAGGACACCTTGGAGGGGTCCTTGCGGTTGCGCAGATAGGTCGGGATGGAATCCATCGGCCCCGGCCGATACAGTGAGATCAGGGCGATGATATCCTCCAGATTTTTCGGCCGCATACCGGTCAGCACCTGCGTCATGCCGGTGGATTCAAGCTGGAAGATGCCCTCCGTCTCGCCCCTGGCAAGCATCGCATAGGTGTCAGGGTCATCGTAGTCGATGCCTGCCACGCGGAAATCAGGGTGCTTGCGGCGCACAGCCGTCTCGGTATCATGGATGACCGTCAGGGTACGCAGTCCCAGAAAGTCCATCTTCAAAAGGCCCAGCCGCTCGATCTCCACCATATTGAACTGGGTGACAGGCAGACCGTCATTGGTCGAAAGCGGCACATATTCGGTGGCAGGGTCACGGGTAATGACAACACCGGCCGCATGGGTAGACGCATGGCGCGGCATACCCTCTACCTTCAGCGAGGTGTCGATCAGGTCATGGACCTGCGTGTCAGCGTCATAAAGCGCCTTCAGGTCCGGGCTGACCTCAAGCGCCTTTTTCAGCGTCATTTTCAGATCTGTCGGGATCAGCTTTGCCACCCGATCTACATCCTGATAGCCCATGCCCATAACACGGCCCACATCGCGCACCGCAGCACGGGCGGCCATCGTGCCAAAGGTCACGATCTGGGCTACATGGTCGCGGCCGTATTTTTCGTTTACATAGTCGATGACCTCCTGACGGCGCTCGTAGCAGAAATCGACATCGAAGTCAGGCATCGAGACGCGCTCCGGATTCAGGAAGCGTTCAAAAATCAGGTTATAGCGGATGGGGTCAATGTCGGTAATGCCAACGCAGTAGGCAGCCAGACTGCCTGCGCCGGAGCCGCGCCCCGGCCCCACGGGAATGTCGTGGCTTTTGGCATAATTGATGAAGTCGTAGACGATGAGGTAATAGTTCGTGTACCCCATCGTCTTGACGACATTGATCTCATAGGTCAGGCGTTCCTTCAGCGCATCGGTCACCTTCCCGGGGTAACGACGCTCCAGTCCTTCCCAACAGAGCTTCTCAAAGTAGGCCTGATTTTCCATGCCGTCAGGGGCCTTGAAATACGGCAGCTTTGTCTCGCCGAAGGTAAACGCAAAGTTGCACTGCTCAGCGATTTTATTTGTGTTTTCGCAGGCCTCCGGCACCATCGAGAACAGCTCGTACATCTCATCGGTGCTTTTCAGATAGAACTCATCGGTCTGAAATTCCATCCGATCCACATCGTTGATGGTCTTGCCGGTCTGGATGCAGAGCAGGATGCTCTGCATCTTGGCGTCCTCCTTCGTGATATAGTGGGCATCGTTGGTTGCCGCCATCGGGATACCGGTTTCCCGCGCGAGGCGGATAAGCTGCGGCAGAACGACCCGGTCCTCCTCCAGACCGTGGTCCTGCAATTCAATGTAGTAGTTGCCCTCGCCGAAAAGGTCCCGATACCACAGCGCCGTCTGCTTGGCGCGGTCGTAATCCCCTGCCAGAATCGCTCTGGGGATCTCGCCGGCAAGGCAGGCTGACAGACAGATAAGCCCCTCATGATGCTGCGCAAGCAACTCCTTATCAATGCGCGGCTTGGAGTAAAAGCCCTCGGTAAAGCCTGCGGACACCATCTTGATCAGATTTTTGTAGCCGGTTTCGTTTTTACACAGCAGGATCAGGTGGCTGTTGCCGTCAATGCGGTTCACCTTATCAAAACGGGTGCGGGTTGCGACATAGACCTCACAGCCGATGATCGGCTTGATGCCCGCCGCCTTGGCAGCGTCAAAAAACGCAACGCAGCCATACATAACACCGTGGTCGGTGATGGCGCAGGCCGTCTGCCCCATCTCCTTGAGCCGGTCAAACATCCGGTCAATGCGGCAGGCACCGTCCAGCAGGCTGTACTCGGTATGCACATGCAGGTGGGTAAATTGTCTCGGGGTGTTTTCAGACATGGGTCGTTTCCTTTTCATTGGGCGCGGCGGCATCCAGGCGGGCAGCAGCCTCCTGGATCTTCTTCATCCGGTGGGAAAGCCCGGCTTTGCTGACGGGCGGGTCAAACTTCTGCGCCAGCTTAGCCAGCGGCAAGTCCGGGTACTGCATCCGCAGCTTGGCCGTCAGGCGCAGATTTTCCGGCAGGGTGTTCATAGCCCCCGCAGCCTGCAGCTTTTCAATAGCCAACTGCACCTGCACGGCGGCCTGTACACTTTTACCGAGGTTCGCCGTTTCACAGTTGGACAGGCGGTTCGTCTTATTGCGCATCTCATTGTAAAGGCGCTGGTCCATGATGCGCATGGCCGCGCCGCCCGCCCCCATGAAGGTGAGCAGATCCTCGATATGATCTGCCACTCTGATGTAGATGGTATTGGCGCCCTTGCGCAGTGCGCGGTGGGGGTGGAAATCATGCTCGGCCAGCATAGCCTCCAGCTGCTGGGACAGATAATGCCGGGTCGAGAGAAATTCCAGATTATAGCTTTTTTCCGGGTCGGTCATCGTGCCGCAGCAGAGGAATGCCGTGGCAATAAACGCCTGCATACAGCTCTGGCATTTAAAATTCTCCGGCCGGATGCGCAGCGTAGGCTCCTTGCCGGTATGGCCGAACAGCGCCAGCATCTTTGCCACCTCAGCAGGCTCCTTGACACTGAACTCATATACCGGGCCGGTCGGGCGCTCCTTGCTCAGCACAGTGCTCTGCACACCACAGCGGCGGTAGAGCTTTTGCGCAAAGGCGGCCACACCCTCGTTTTCGGTCTGCAAGACCACACCGCGGTCATCAAAGTATTTGCCAAAACAGGCCACCGCATAGGCGGCGGCCATGTTACAGCAGGGCTTTGCAATTTTACGGCGCAGTATTTCGTTTTTCACTTCTTGAGAAAAGCTCAAGTCGGTGTACTCCTTATTATAGACTTCGTTTTACATCGCGGTGCTGCACACTGGGAGCGTAGCCCAGCTTTTCGCAAAACGCAGCGATCTTGCGTGCAAAGGTAATCGAGCGGTGCTTGCCGCCGGTGCAGCCCACCGCAATCATCAGCTGGCTTTTGCCCTCCTTGACATACAGCGGCAGTGCAAACTCCAGCATGTGCTCATAGCGGCGCAGAAGCTCCTGTGAGTCGGTCGATGCCATCACATAGTCAACGACCTCCTGATCAAGGCCTGTCTTATGCTTGAGCTCCGGCACATAGAAGGGATTGGGCAGGCATCGCACATCAAGCACAAGGTCGGCCTCCTGCGGCAGACCGTACTTGAAGCCGAACGACACCACAGTCAGCGCCATCGGGCTTTCCCCTTTGTCCAGAAACAGTCCGCAGATCCGCTCACGGTTCTGCGCTGCCGAGAGCAGCGAGGTATCGATCACATACTTTGCCTTGTCCCGCAGCGGCTGCAGCAGCTTGCGCTCCCGGGCGATTGCCTCGGTGATGGGGACCTTTTCGCTGATGGTGATGGGGTGCTGGCGGCGGGTCTCTTTATAGCGGCGCTGGATCACGGCGTCATTTGCATCCAAGAACAAGATATCATAGTCGATCTTTTTCTCGTCCAGATCTGCCAGAGCCTCCTTGAGCTGCTCAATGCTGCGCACGCCGCGCACATCCATGACGACCGCCACACGGCTGAGCTGGTTTTCGCCCTGCAGGGCGAAGTCCACGATACGCGGCAGCAGCGCCACCGGGATGTTGTCAATGCAGAAAAAGCCGATGTCCTCCAGCGCGTTGACAGCCATAGACTTGCCCGCGCCGGAAAGTCCCGTCACGATCAGAAAATTCATCTTCCCCACCGCTCTCTTATTTTACCACGCGGATCTCGCGTTCCAGCACGAAGCCGGTCTTTTCCTTAACGATACGGCTGACCTGCTCGGTCAGCTCCACCACATCGGCGCAGGTCGCACCGCCGCGGTTGATGACAAACCCGCAGTGCTTTTCGCTGATCTGCGCGCCGCCCACGGTGAAGCCGCAGAGCCCGCAGTCCTCGATCAGCTTGCCTGCAAAGGCACCCGCCGGGCGCTTGAAGGTGCTGCCGGCGCTGGGCCATTCAAGGGGCTGCTTTTCCCTGCGCTTGCCGAGAAGCTCCTTCATCCGGGCCAGGACCTCCGCACCGTTGCCGCGGTGCAGCACGACTGTTGCTGACAGGATGCACCAGTCGGGGTGCTGTTCAAACACGCTGGTGCGGTAGCCCATGGCAAGATCCTTTGCCGGCAGCACTCGCAGCTCAAGCGTGTCGTCCAGAAAGGTCACACTCTCCAGCACATCCTTCATTTCCCCGCCGTAGGCACCGGCGTTCATATAGACGGCACCGCCCACCGTGCCGGGGATGCCGCAGGCGAACTCCAGTCCGGTCAGGCCGAGCGCCTGCGCCTTGCTGCACAGGCGGCCCAAGGTCTGGCCGGCCCCGGCGGTAATGCGCACCACATCGGTGCCTGCATCGGAAGATTCCATCTGAGAAAGTCCGCGCATATCCACTACTGCGCCGTCAAAGCCCGCATCATCAAACAGTGTGTTGGAGCCATTGCCCAGCAGGTAGACCCGCACGCCGTTTTCACGGCAGAGGTGCAGCGTTTCACGCAGCTGCTCTGCATCCTGCGGCGCGCACCAGAACACCGCCGGGCCGCCGATCCGAAAGGTCGTATGGGACGCGAGCGGCTCCCCCTGCACAAAGGGCAGCTGCTGCCTTGTCAGTGCATCGCACAGTGCTGTGATCGTCTTTTCCTGCATGGATGTCCTCCGTCAGAATTGCTTGCATTAAATAGAATTTTCCAGAGCAGCCGCACCGATCACGCCGGCATCATTGCGCAGCGTGCAGGCACAGATAGCCGGGAACTTGCCGGTGGTGATGTTGCGGGTCTCATTCTCAGCATATGCGCGGACAGGTGCCAGCAGGACCTCGCCCTGATTGGAAACGCCGCCGCCGATGCAGATGACCTCCGGCTCAAAGGTGTTGATGACATTGGCAATGCCGACGCCCACATACTCGATCCAGCTGTCCACGACCTTCTGCGCGGTCTCGTCTCCCTTGGCAGCGGCGTCAAAGGCCAGCTTGGCATTGACATGGTCGATGTCCTGCGTCATCTGCCACATGATGGTGTTCTTGTTTTCCTGCATGGCCTTCTTGGTCTCGCGGGTCAGGGCGCTGGCGGAGGCATAACGCTCCCAGCAGCCCTTGCGGCCGCAGGTACACTGGATGCCGTCCTTGACGATGACATTGTGGCCCATCTCACCGGCGGCAAAATTGAAGCCGCGCAGGATCTTGCCGTTCAGGATAATACCGCTGCCGATGCCGGTGCCGAGCGTGATGATGACGGCATCACGATAGCCCTTGGCGCCGCCTGCAATGTACTCGCCGAACGCGGCAGCGTTGGCATCGTTTTCCACATAGACCTTGCAGCCCAGCAGATTCTCCATATCCGGGCCAAGGTTCCAGTCATAGTACCCGAAGTTCGTATTGAAGCCGACAAAGCCGGTGGTGAAGTTCACGCTGCCCGGGGTGCCGATGCCGACATAGCGGATGTCCGCAAAGTCCACCTTGTTTTCGCGCGCCACAGTGCGGCACAGCTCCGCCAGAGCCTTCTCAAGATCCTGCGCCGGGCGGGGCAGACGGGTAGCCCAAGTCACCTTGCCGACGACCTCAAACTTTTCGTTGACCAGACCGGCGGTCATCGTGGTGCCGCCCAGATCAATACCAATCGTATACTTGCTCATAACAAAATTCCTCCTACTTCTTCTGCACAGGGCTTGCCGTGCAGTTGTAATTCGCGTACCAGATTTTCCCGCGTTGCGTTCACGATCAGCTCCTGCGGGAATTGCATTTCCTCCAGCATGGCATACAGGGCACACAGGCCGTGCTGCAGCTGGTATGTGCTGTGGGCATCGCTGTCCACAGCAATGCGGCAGCCGTTGGCAAGGCATGCAGCCAGCAGCGCCCGCATATTGGGGATACCGTCCTTGCGGACATTGAATGAGTTGCCGTTGAGCTCCACGACCTTGTGGTTTTTAGCAAACGCTCTGGTGACAAGGTCGTAGTCATAGCGGTAGTTTTCCTGCTCGGAATGGCCGATGCAGTCCACATAAGGGTTTTCGGCCACAGCCAGCCAAAGACGATTCGCCTCCCTCCGGGTCAGAAGCCCCGGCACACAGGCACTGTGGATGGACGCCACGACCCAGTCCTGCGCTTTGAGCTGGCTCTGCGAAAGATCCAGCCCGCCCTTGGTATCCATGACATTGGCCTCGGCGCCGTAGAGGATCGCCACACCGTCTATGGTGCGGGGCATGGCGCTCCAGTTTCCGAAATGCCATGCATGCGGTGCATCGGGCATCGCGGGGGCGTGATCTGTCACGGCAAGGGCGCAATAGCCCAGCGCCTTGGCGGCAGCGGCCATCTCCGTAAAGGTGTTGTAGGCGTGGGTGGCGCACAGCGTGTGGGTGTGCAGGTCTGCGATCATCTGCATGGAATGAAAAAACCTCTTTTTACTTTGTAATATCGTCCTGCAGGCCCAACTGGGTCAGCAGCTCCTTGGCAGCGTTGTAGCCCATCTCCTTCTGGCGGTTGTTGATGGCTGCCGTTTCCAGAATGACCGCCAGATTACGGCCCGGCATAACGGGGATCAGCATACTGGGCACCTTAACGCCGAGAATGTCATAATACTCTGTCTCAAGGCCCGTGCGGTCGTAGTTCTTCGTGCGATCCCACGGCTCAAGCTGGACGACCATCTCAACCTCCACACTGGAGCGCACCGAGCCGATGCCGAACACGCGGGCAACATTGATGATGCCGATGCCGCGCAGCTCAATAAAGTGGCGGATGTTGGCGGGCGCCGTGCCGAGGATCTTGCGGTAGGAGACCCTGCGCAGCTCAACAGCATCGTCGGCAATCAGACGGTGGCCGCGCTTGACCAGCTCAATGGCGGTCTCACTCTTGCCGACGCCGGAATCACCGAGGATCAGGATGCCCTCGCCGTAGACCTCCACCAGTACACCGTGGCGGGTGATGCGGGGTGCCAGCTCGGTGTTCAGCGTCGTGATAAGCTGGCCCATCAGGGCGGAGGTCATCTCGGTAGACATCAGAATCGGCACACCGTACTTTTTGCCGTACTGCATCATCTCAGACAGCGGCTGCATGCCGCGGCTCAGCACCACAGCGGGCGGCTGGAAGGAGAAAAGCTTTTCCAGATGGGTGTTGCGCAGGGTGGTGGTCAATTCATCCAGATAGGACATCTCGGTCAGGCCGATGATCTGGATGCGCTTGCTGTCGAAATTTTCATAGTAACCGGCCAGCAGGATGCCCGGGCGGTACACCTCCGTTGCCGTGACCTGGATCTTTTCCAGCTCACAGGGGGTGTAGGCGATCGTCAGGTTGGCTTCCTCAGCCAGCTTTGCCAGGGAAACGGAGAACTCAGACACAGTGGAACGCCTCTTTTCTTTTAGCATTATGTTTTATTATACCGTAATTGCCCGTTTTTGTACAGAGGCCGCGTGCGAACACAAGCAAAAAAATACCCGCTGTTTTTCACAAAACAGCGGGTAGACACGGTATCAAACAGGGCGCAGGGCGACAAACGCTCTGCGCAGGGTCTTCTGCAGCCAGAGCAGGGCCTCCGCCGCCGCAAACGCAGCGGCCAGATAGACCACATACAAAAATGCCGTATCCCGGCGGGACAGCGCCGCCAGATCAAAATGGGCGGCCATATCCTGAATCAGGACATGATGCACAAGAAACACCGCGTAGGAGATTTTTGCCAGCCGCGCGCCCAGCACACGCGGCCACGGGCGGTCCAGCAGCGGGGCCGCCAGCGCCAGCAGGATAAAAACAGCGGCACTGGCGAGTGCGCAGGTGATCTTGCCGTCAAGGCTGCGGGCGGCGGCAGCACCTGCCAGCAGCGCCGCAGGCAGGATGTACTGCGCACGCTTCGGCATAATCAGAAAGGTCATACCGAAAAGAAATTCCGGGATATGCACCGCGACCAGACGCGCATCCCAACCCAGCAGATGGATCGGAATACACACCGCAAGGGTGACGCCCCAGGTCAGCCAGATGTTTCTGCGCAGCGCCCGCTGCAGCAGCGGGAACAGCAGATACAAAAACAGGATGCTGCCGAGGAACCACTCTCCCACGCAGGCAAAATCCATACCGACCCAGCCCGCTGCCACGGCAAAGTTATCCAGCCCAAGGAAGGTCAGCACCAGCGTGATCGTCTTTGCCCCGGCAAAGCTGCCCGGCCTTGTCACAAACCGCCAGCTGAACACAACGAACCATGCCAGCCAAAAGAGCGGGTAGACCGCCCTTGTACGCTTTTTGTAGAACTGCGCGGGGCTTTGATTTTCCGGGACCGTCAGCGCCAGCGAAGCGCCCGACACGATAAAGAACAGCGTGGAGCCGAAATCCCCCAGATAGATGCCCAGCGGCAGCGTGCTGGCAAACAGCTTATGCGGCAGGGTGAAATACCCCGTGACCGTGGCGTTGAAATGCACGGTCAGGATGCAGCCCAGCGCCATGGCACGGACCAGATCCAGATAAAAAAGGCGTTGCTTTTTGATGGGTGTTCTCCCCTTTTACTTTGTTTGCAGCCGATGCTTGATCAGACGCCCGAGCTGCTTTGCCACAGCGGCCGGCTGTGCAGCCGCTGTTTCATACGCATTGAGAATGTCAGCGCGCGCCACAGCCTGAGCCGCTGTTTCAAAGCTGGCGGCGTATGCGCCGTTTGCTTGTGCGATCAGGGCCAGTCGCCAGGCGTCATGCTGGTTTTTGCAGTCCGGAATGCCCTGCGGGAAAGCAGACTCCCGCACCAGCATCCAGCCGCAGTTGGGTGCAGGCAGAGGCTCCTCGCCGACAGGGACCTTCGCCTGACTTTGCAGGCTTTCTTTCTCAGCCAGCCATTGGCGGCGCTGCGCCGCAGCACAGCCCGCATACAGCGGCACAGAGGGGCTGAGGATGCCGAGCAGCGGCTGCTTTTCAAACCAGATGGCAGCCTGCTCCATCAATGTATCCGCCTGTGCGGCTGCCTGCCGGGTATACCAGTCGGTTACCGGGTCTGCCTTTGGCAGCGCATAGCGGATCAGCCGCAGCCCCAGCACAGCCGGGTCAGCCTGCGTTTGGGTGGGCATCCCAACAACATAGCGCCAGTGCAGGTTTTTGGACAGCGCCGCCAGCGGCTGGGTCTTAAGCAGCGACACGAGCAGAAGATCCAACGGGAAACTGGTTTTCTCATGGAGATAGGCGCACAGCTCCCGCGCCGCCATGCCGTCTGTGCGGCGCAGCTCATCCCCGTAGGGCGTGAACAGACTGCGCCGCTTGAAGAACGGACAGCCGCGCTTTTCCAGCAACTCCCGCGGGCAGGCCATGATCGGGTTGACAAAGACGCCCCTCATATCCTCCGTCTGCACATAGGTATCCCATGTATACCCCTTGGCGGCAAAATAAGGCGTGAACCGCGTTTCATGGCGGATGACGGACTCCTCGTAGCTCTTTGGCAGGGGCATTTCCTGCCAGTAGCGCCAGAAATCATCACTAGTGAAAAGCCGGGGCCGCAGCGCGAGGAAATGGGACTGGATATGCTCCGGCACATTCCCGCCGAACCGCGGGCTTTTCATTGCATAGTGACGGGTCAGGCCCCAGAAGTCCAGCGCCGGGCGTGCCTGCATTGCCTCAAACATCGGCTGCAGCTCACAGACCGGGCCTGCCAGCGTGTAGTTCATGAGGATGATCTCCTCATATTCCGCCAGTGCCTCCCGGCCGATGGTGAGCAGTGCCTCCCGGTAAGCCCCCACATCAAAGCCGGTGTTTTCCCGCTCTATGCAGCCCGCGCCGGACTGGCGCACCCACACCCGGTCCGCCGGGGCCAGCGCACCGTTTGTGACAAAGATGACCTTGCCGTATTTCTGCACTGCCTGCACGGCAATGCGGCAGGCAGTGTCAATACAGCCCGCCGGGTCATAATGGAAGTAGATGACCAGTCGTTTCATGGCAGATCAATCCTCATAGGGGCCCTCATGCGGGCCGAAAATCGCGCGCTTTGTATTGATGATGACCCGGTAGGAGCCGCTGGGCAGATTGTCCCGCAGCCAGTTCCGGGCATGGCGGCGCTTGCTGTCAGAATACGGGCCGTAGTGGCTGAACAGATGGTGGCGCTTGTAGGCAAACCCTACCGCCGAGCTGGACGCCCCATAGAAGGTCGTGCAGTCAAAGACGCGGGCCAGCGGGCGGATCATGGCGGATGCGTAGGCCTGCATCGTATCGTTGTGGGTGACGGCATAGCTTTTGCTCATGACAACGGCCGGGTAGTAGCCTGCGCTCTGGGCCACAAACGGGTAGATGCGCTCGATGGCATGGCTGATTGTACCGTCCTGCGGCAGCGGCTCCGGCGGGAAGTCCGTATGCTTCCAGCCGTGGTCAAACAGCGGCGCGAGCGCACGCGGGCGGAACCAGAACACACTGCCGTAGGGCGCAATGGGCGATTTTTCACCCGAGATGGGTACATCCAGCCCCAGATCCTTCATCAGCTTCTTCGTATTTTCAAAGTTCGGGCCCCAGCCGCCGGAGCACATATTCATAAAATACAGTCCGTGGGTCGGGTACGGCGGGCAAAGGATACCGAGGTAAGGGTCCTTCTCAAACTCGCACAGAACATTCAGCACATGCGCCGAATTTTTGCAGACATTCTCATTGCAGACATAGCCGAAGCCAGCACCCACGCTGCCTGGCTTTGTCTGGACGGCTTTTTTATCATGCATAAAGCAGGCGTAATCATATTCCCGCAGCTGCGGGGCCAGATCGCAGAGGAAGGCCGCCACATCGCGGCCCTGATTCTCCACCACAGTCACGGTAACGCTGTGTACCAGCAGGCCGGCAAAGGCCGCCTCGATCTGCGGCTTTTTATCGGCGCTGCTCGTTGTGATAAAGACATCGGTCTGTGGCGGGAATTTGGCGGCAAAGGCCCTGCTCTGGCCGAGCATATCCATAAAATACAGATGCATGGCCAGCGCAATGCGGCGGTTTTTGCAAAGGCTCTGCGCCGCAGCGGCATCCTGCACGGTCGGTTCAATGATGCGGGTCAGCGCCAGATTCCGTGTGAAGTCGTGGGGGTGCATCGTCCGGATCATATTCTTCCAGATCAGCTCCAGCGGGTAGTCCGTCTCATCGCGCAGATAGTCATACAGCTCCTGCACCGGCTCGCCTGCGGTATCGTTGAGGTAGGCCTCCAGCTCATGCATAAAGCTGCGGCGCTTGAAAAGCGGGCATTTTTTTTCGCGCAGCAGCAGCGTCGGGCAGACCAGCAGCGGGTAGTCGGTAAACTCCTTCAGGTCATCGGTCTTAACATAGACATCCCACTTAAAGCCCTTGTCCCCGAACTGCTTGGTGAACACAGCCTCATACCGCTGCACCGAGTCGGTGTAGCTTTCGATCATCGGCATCGTATCCCAATAGGCCTGCAGCTCCGGGTTCTGCACAAAGCGCTTACGGTAGACAATGAAATGGGACTGGATATGCACCGGCAGATAGTTGTAAAGATGCTTGCCCTTGAAGGGATTTGACTTTGCGCCGTGGTGTACGGAAAGGCCCCAGAAATCCAGATCCTGATTTTCCCACATGGCCTCGAACATCTCCCGCAGCGGGCGCACGGGGCCCATAAGGGTCGAGTTCGTCATGACGATCTCGTCATATTCCGACAGCTTCTCCCAGCCGTAGAAGTCGAGCGCCGTCTTGTAGGCCCACACATCGAGCCCCTTGTTTTCCCGCACGATGATCGTATCGGTGAACTGCTCAAAAGCGGCGCGTCCCTGCGCGCTGAGCTTGCCGTTGCAGACAACGACCAGCTCGGTCAGGTTCTTATGCAGATCTGCGAGATAGTAGGTGATGAAATCATCCACATCGCCGTTTTTTTCGTAGAAGAAAAAGATGCCTAATCGTTTCATTGCTGTTCCTTTTTATCCATGGCCAGAATCCGGTTGATCTTTGCCGGGTCACCCCAGGTGCCCGGGCTGTCGTAGGGGCGGTCCGGGAATGCGCCGTAGTCGAGCCTGATCTTATAGTTTTTGTCCCGCAGGAATTTTTCCACACGGTCTGCCAGACTCATGGGCTTGCCGGTGCATACATTGATGATGCCGTTGATCCGGTCCTGCACGCTGGCAGCCACGATCATATTGGCAAGCTCATCCACATCAATAAAGTCGTAAAGATTGCTGCCGCTCGTGAACGGGAAGGTCGCCTTGCCGTCCTGCTCTGCCTGCGTGATCTTGGCAAAGATCGAGCTGCCGTGGGCCTCATCCCCCGTAATATAGTACGCGCGCAGCCAGTGCAGCCTGCAGGGGGAATCCGCAAGACTGAGCATCAGGCTCTGGCGCAGGGCGTTTTTCGCAATGCCGTACTGGCTCTGCGGCTTGCAGGGGGTGCTTTCGTTGATGGCACCCTCCCAGTAGCCGACCTCATGCATCGTGCCCATAACGCTCAACCCCTGCAGACCGCCCTCCACCAGCGTGTTGAGAAAGGTCACATGGCTGGACAGATCCTTCATGTGGGCAGCAGAATTGTGGCGGAAGCCGTCGCGCCACGCCAGATGGATGCAGATGTCCGGGCTGCCCAGCTTCTTGTACAGATCAGGATCCCCGCTGAACAGCGGTTCATCACAGAATTCTGCACGCTCATCCACGCCCTTGAAGTTGAAATCCGCCGCAATGACACGATAGCCGCGGTCAAGGGCATTCTTTACAACATGACGGCCGATATACCCCGCCGCGCCGGTAACAAGAATCGTTTTCATAGCTGTTCCTCTCTGACCGGCAGCAGATCATACAATCTCTGCAGCCGCATCTGGTATAAAAGCAGTGCCACGGTCTGTTTTTTATTGTGCCCTGCATCGTGTAAAATGTCAACCATCCCGCCGGGATACGGGCCCAGCACCTGCCGCAGCGTCTGCCAGGCGCGGCGGCGAATGGCGCCGGGGGCGTGGGCGTCCCGCAGCTGGTGCATCAAAAATGTGACTGCCTGAGCGCGGCGATCCTTCCAGACGGCCTGCAGCTCATCAGCGTTGCACCAGCGCTGGGCGGCGTGAAATTCCGCCTCCATCCATGGCTCCAGCGCCCGGATGCGCCCCAGCAGCGCCTGAGCCGACCGCGCGCAGGAGGTGCTTTGCATGCCTTCAAAATGGCGGTAGACCACCTGCGGGATATAGACCGCTTTGCTGATGCGCCGGTAGGCGGCGGCATTGAAAACGAAATCCTCCAGCCCGAAGCTGCATCGCTCATTGAAGCGCAGTCCCAGCAGCGATGTGCGGCGGTAGAGGGCGTTCCAGACAAACTGCGGGCCGCTGTTTGTCAAAAAGGAGCCGTAGCCGCCGCTGCCAAGCTCGATTGTGCAGGCCTGCCCGGCGGGATGCGGCTGCTGGACCATTGTCCCGTCAGGGCGCTGGCGCAGCAGCTCATAGCCGCCGCGCACGATGTCCGCGCGGGTATCCTCCGCCGTCTGCAGCAGCAGCTTGAGCGCCCCCTGCCAGAGCAGGTCATCATCATCGCAGAAGGTCAGAAATTCTCCGCTCGCTGCCTCCAGCCCGCGGTTGCGGGCCGCACAGATCCCGGCGTTTTTTTGGGTTATGACATGGATGCACTGGTTTTCGCTGGCCAGCGCATGGCATATTTTGTCCGTTGCATCCGTGGAGCCATCGTTGACGATGATGATTTCCAGCCCCGGCACCTGCTGCGAAAGGATCGACTCGACTGCGGTGCGCAGCGTCGTCTCGGCGTTATACGCCGGGACGATCACACTGAGTTTTGCCATGACACCGCTCTCCCTTCGCAGTTATTTTTTGAGCTTCTGATAGATTTTCCCGTAGGGCAGCGGCAACGGAGCCAGCCGCTTTAAAAAGCCGATCTTCCACCGCGCTGTGCCAAGGTCGCGCCCGGCGGCTGCAGGGTGGGTCAGGTAATACCCCATACTGCGGGGTACTGCCAGCGGGTAGATGCCGCCGTCCTCAACGGTCAAGTCCCCGAGCAGCTTTACCTGTAAAGCAGTAGGGCTTTCCACCAACCGCAAAAACGGAGTGATTGCGCGCTGCGGCTCTATTGTCTGCCCGTTCAGCACGCTTTTCTGCCATTCTTGCGCAAAATACAGCACACCGCGCTGCAGCTCTGCTACTAACGGCTCAGCCGGCTGGGCGGCGGCATTCACGCGAAAGCCCGCAGGCGTTTTCGTGTAGCTGAGGGTCGCCCCGACATCCTGCGAAAGCAGGCGTTCCAAAAGGGGCTGCCCTGCCCAGTAGATGCGCGGTGCCGGGGCACCGTCAAAGAGAAACACCTCGGTGCGCGCCGCGCTGAACCGGCTGCGCAGCCGGTCATCCGCCGAAAGCTGCATCCCATGCAGCTCCGTCCCAAGCAGTTTTTCCAGCAGCAGCTGGGTCGTGCCGCCACTGCCGATGTCCACAAGGATATCCCCCGTCTGCAGTTGCCTGCTCTTCAGGTAGCCCATAACTGCATCGGCCGTTTCGGGGCGCGGCAGCTTTACCAAAAACGCATACAGTGCTTTTGTGTCCGGCGTCTTGAGGTCGAAAACGCTTTCTGCCTCACCTTCCGGGCAGACAGTGCCGCAGTACGCGGCAAGCTGCGCGCCGGTCAGCCGTTGGCGCGGCAGCGCCGCCAGCACGCACGCATACTCACCCGCCGCCAGAAACGCCGGGGCCAGACTGCGGCGGGAAACCTGCAGATACTCTGTCTTTTCCTCGGGGTAAAGCAGGCCGTAGACCTCCCGCATCAGATACATATCCCGCGCGAGGAAATAAAGCCCTGCGGCCGGGCGTGCGGCCCGCCGGTCATGCAGCCATTTGCAAAATGCCACGGCAAGCGGCCCCAGCACTGAAAAGCCCAGTGCCTGCCCGCCCGGCTGCAGCGCGGGCAGGCGGTTTTCCACAAAGGCTGCTACGGCATCCGCAGGCTGCGGCGGCATCGGCAGATGCCAGGCCGGAATACCGGCCAGCGCCGCACCGGCCACATCCGCCCGCCAGCTGTCCCCGATAAATAGCACCCGTCTTGCGTCCAGCTCTGTCTCATGCAGAAACTGCCGGAACAGCTTTCCGCTTCGCTTCTGCACACCATAGGTGCTGGACACAAGACCGCCGTCAAAGGCGGGGTAGCCGCAGCGGCGCAGCATCGCATCGATCTGCGTCTGCGGCAGGTACATGTCTGAAATATAGTAGAGCTTTTTGCCCTGCCGGCGCAGTTGCTGCACTGCATCCAGCACCGGTCGGTACGGCACGCAGGCGGCCAGCTCGGCGGCACACTCCTGTGCCGGGTCATAGCCCGCAAGGCAGAGCCGGGCGTATATCTCCGCCAGCGTCACCTCCCCGCCCTTAGCTGCGCGCGCTTCGCGCTCGGCCTCGATGCGGGCTGTATAGAAAGCCTCTCCCCGCATACGGAACAGCTCCGTAGGGGTTGCTGTGTCCCGCTTGATGAGCGTATCAAACACATCAAACGCCACCGCATCGGCGCGGGCAGCCCTGCGGCAGATCGATTCAGTCAGATTCATGGCAGATAGGGTGTCTGCGGGCGGAATTTCACCCCCGCAGCAAAGCCTTTCCAGATAATGCCGATGCGCTCGGCGCGGCGGCCCCGGCTGTCGCGCAGCACCTGCACGGTATGCCATGCGTCCTTTGCCAGCAGCCACAGCCAGCCTGCAGCCCCCTCACGGCGGTACAGCACGACATCGTTGCGGTAAAAATAGCGGTAGCGCGCCCAGCGCTCCGGTACATCCCGGGCAATGTTCACAATGCCCGGGTTCTGCATGGCATGCACGACCCGGCTGGCCGGAATAACACGGCAGGGCTTGCAGCGCGAGATACGGCGGGTATATTCCCAGTCATCCGACCAGATAAAAAACTCCGCGATGGGCAGACCGAACTGCCGCACGGTATCCATGCGCAAAAACAGCGACACAAAGCTGGCCATCACAGCCGGGATCTCTTTTCCGTCAAAGCCGTTTATGTCGCGGTACATCGTTTTGCGCTGCAGGTTCATCGGCTGGTCGCTGCCATCCAGGGCCAAAGCCCGGCTTGACAACCAGCCGTATGCCCCGTCCATAGCTGCATCAGCTGCCAGCAGTGCTTCCAGCGCCTGAGGCTCGGGGAGGGTGTCATCGTCCATAAGCCAGACTGCCTTGCAGCCCAGCTCCGCCGCAGCCTGCATGCCGTAGGCAAAGCCACCTGCACCGCCGAGATTTTCTGTGAGGATACGGCAGACAAGACCCGGCATGGCGAGCGTTTTCAGATACTCCGCCGTGCCATCGGCGGAGGCATTGTCCACCACCAGCACCCGCAGCCCCTGCGCAGTTTGGGCCTGCAAAGCGGCCAGACACCGGCGCAGCAGCGGCAGGCGGTTGTAGGTCACGACCACCGCCGTGACATCTCTTGCATCAATCATCTTTTTTCGGGAAAAATTTGCGCTTGAGGAAGGCCGTACCTTTGTGCAGCCAGTTCTGATGCTCCATATAGACGATGTCCAGTTCCTCAAAGCTGATGTTGTTGGTAATGAGCCAGGCGTCCAGCAGACGCTCGCTCACAAAGCCGAACACACGGCGGTCATTCACCGTGTAGCCGGTCATGTCCAGCTCCCGCTCAAGATCAAACAGGATGTCGAACAGCCATGTGCAGTAATGCTGCAGCAGCTCCTTCTTCATGACGAACATGTTGAAGTGGTGGCCGTGGGTCTTGGACATATACATATCATAGGCGGGCAGATACTCCGGGCATTTGCGCGCAATGATGGCGCGGGTCGCCGTGAGATCCCGCTTGTGGTGGGCGTGGATATACTGGGTATAGTTTGTTTCAATGAAGTAATGGCGCTCTCGCGGCAGCACTACATTGGTGGTGGCCAGAATGGAGCAAAGCTCCTCATGGCTGATGACGCGGTCCTTCTTGGGCGCAAAGCGGCTCTTTTTCCGACTGGCAAAATAGCGGCGGTAATGCACGATACCGATATAGTCGGAATCAATGTTGTGCGCTGCCCAGTACAGGCCCGTCAGCTCACAGAAATTTGCGTTGCGCTCCGAGATATTTTCGCCGGTATCATCGCCGATATAGCCGATGGCCGGGTGGATGGCATGGCCCATCTGTACCGGAAGATACATCGGATCCTCCGGCACCCAGTACGGTTTATGCGTTGCTACGATAATGGTGGTCTGCAATGTGTTCAACCCGCCTTATATACTTTTCCTACACTGTTCCGACTATTCTTGCTAAACCTATAGTATAGCGCTTTTTCGCCGGAATACAAGTTACAGAACGGTAAAAGCCTATTCCCCCTCGTTTTCGAAGCGCTCCTGCTCCTCCGCCAGCTTTTCCCATTCCTCATACAGTTCCTGTTGATGGAACCTTGTATCGTCTAACTCATCGCATTTATCCCGCAGCAGCAGATGATCGCGCAGCACCTCAGGGTCGTTGATCTCGTTTTCCAGCTCTACAATGTGCGCTCCCAGCTCCTCGATCTCGGTCTCGACCTTTTTCAGGCGGGCGCGCACCTCGGCGCGGCGCTTGCGCTGCTCCTTGCCGTAGCCCTGCTTTTTGGCACTGTCCTCCGCCTTCTGCTGCGTTTCCTGTACCTTGGCCCCTCTGCCGGCCTCGCGGTTCTGCAGTGCGGCAAAATTCTGATAAAATGTCGCGCTGCCGTTTTCAAGGTACATGATCGGGCAGTCCAGCGTCTGCATAAGGTAGCGGTCATGGGTAACAAGCAGCAGCGTGCCCGTGTAGGCCGCCAGCGCCTGGGTCAGGCTCTCCCGCATATAGATGTCCAGATGGTTCGTAGGCTCATCGAGGAACATCAGGTTCGGCCGCTCAAGCGCCAGCTCGGCAAAGCGCAGGCGGGCCAGCTCGCCGCCGGAGAGAGAGGCACAGTCCTTGAATACCTCCTCGCCGCGGTAGCCGAACCGCGCCAGATGGCTGCGCACCTCCAGTTCCGTAAAGCGGGGGTACTGGTTCCAGATGGCATCAATGACGCGGCCTGCGCGGCGCGCCTGCTGCTGGGTGAAGATGCCCGGCTTGGCGCCGCTGCCCAGCCGCACCATGCCGCCGGAGGGGCGGCGCTTGCCGTCCAGCACCTGCAAAAGCGTTGACTTGCCAGCGCCGTTGGGGCCGGCAATAACAAGCTTATCACCGCGGTGGACCACATAGTCCAGCGCATCAATGAGGGTGCGCTCCCCGATGTGAACGCTCAGGTTTTTCATGATGACCAGTTCATCATACGGCTCAATGTCATACTCAAAGCGGAAGTTCAGCTCCCACGCCTCTGCGGTGGGTGCCTCGACGATCTCCAGCTTTTCAAGCTGCCTGCGGCGGCTCTGCGCCATTTTGGTGGTGGAGGCGCGCACGAGATTGCGGTCCACATAATCCTGCAGCTTGGCTGCCTTCTCCACGGCGGCATCGTGCAGCTTTTGCTGGCGCTCATCGGCAGCCTCTCGCTGGGGCAGATAGGCTGAGTAGTTGCCGCGGTAGGTCTTGATGCTCTTGCCGCGCAGCTCCCAGATGCGGGTGCAGACGGCATCCAGAAAATAGCGGTCATGGCTGACGACCAGCACCGCGCCGCGGTAGGTCTTCAGGTAATTTTCCAGCCATTCCATTGTTTCCAGATCGAGATGGTTCGTAGGCTCGTCCAAAATCAGCAGGTCGGGCCGCTCCAGCAGCAAACGGGCCAGACGCAGGCGGGTCTGCTCGCCGCCGGAGAGTACCCCGGCCGCCTTTGTCCATGTGTCGGCCGGGAACCCCATGCCGTTCAGCACCTTTTTGATCTGGGTATCCATATTGTAGGCATCCATCGCATCCACCACAGCGGTGCAGTGCGCGATCTTATCGGTCAGCTCTGCATTGTGGGGATCGGCAGCCAGCTGCTTCTGCAGACCTTCCATCTGCTGCATGGCATCCAGCGCCGGGGTGAACACCAGCTTCATCGTGGCATAGACATCAAGCGTGGGGTCCAGTCTGGCATTCTGCTCCAGATAGCCGGTGGTCACGCCGGTGCCGAACGCCGCGTCCCCCGCATCGGGCAGGCTCTCGCCGCACAGTATGCGCAGGAGCGTTGTCTTGCCGGTGCCGTTGGCGCCGATAATGCCGATGCGGTCGCCGCGCTCCACCCCGGCTGTCACATCATGCAGTACCTCGTGTTCGCCGAAGCTCTTGCCTAAATTTTGAAGTTCCAACAACATAGCGGTACATCCTTAATTCCAAAATGATGCCGCCGCCTTATATTCGGGCAGCGGCAGTATGCCCTGTGCTTGCTTACAGCAGGGCTTCGTTGCTGTGGCGGCGGTTGCGCACGCCCAGATTTTCCAGTTCTTCCGGCTCCATCACAATGCGGTACAGCTCCTCATAGGAACCAACTGTGAATTTCGGCGCGATGTCGGTCTTGTTCTCGACATTCTGGGGGTTGTACCAGCAGGTGTCCACCCCGGCGTTGATGCCGCCCTTGATGTCGGCAAGCAGGTCGTCCCCCACCATCAGCACGCGGCTGCGGTTCGTGATGCCCAGATCACGCAGGGCATGCTCAAACAGCTTGGCACTGGGCTTGGCTGCGCCGATTTTTTCAGAGATATAGATGCCGTCCATATAGCGGTCGATGCCGGAGGCCGCTATGCGGGGCTCCTGCACAGCAACAGCACCGTTGGAGACGATGGCAAGCGTTGCCACCTCGCTCAGTTCCTCAAGCGCAGTCAGCGCGCCGGGCAGCAGGTCGGCGTGGGTGGAGAGCAGCTCCTCATAGCGGTCGTTCATGGCCTTGCCCTTGCCGTTATCCGGCAGCTGCATAGCCTGCATAAAGCGGCCGAACCGCACCTGAAACAGCTTTTGCTTGTTCATCTGCCCCTTGGCCAGTGCGTCCCACAGCTCCCGGTTTACCTGATGGTAAACGGCGCAGGCGTGCTCATCGTGGGGCAGCTCATACTCTGCCAGCATGTCGGTCAGAGCCTGACGCTCTGCAGCATCAAAGTCAAGAAGCGTATTGTCGATGTCCAGCAGGACACAAGTGTAAATTGCCATATTCTTACCTCTGTGGGGGTTAGTCGGTAGTGGTTTCAGACTGCGAGGGTGCAGCCGGGGTAGGCGCAGGCTCCGGCGTAGTTACGGGCGCAGGATTGTTCACTGTGATGGTGACGGTGGCCTCAGCGCCATTGTTCTTGGCGCGGATCGTATATTGCCCGGCCGATGCTGCAGTGAAGGTTGCCGCACCGCCTGTAGCGCTCCAATCAGTGCCGTCACAGCTCCAAGTCGTATCACCGCTGCCATTCTGCACATTGGCAGTCAAATTCACCGAGGCTCCCGTTGTGATTTGATTCGTATTATAAGCGATGGAAATCGTGGTGGGATCGTCCTGCGCCACCGTGACCGTCAGCTGTGCGGTCGAGAAGGTGCCGTTGATCTCAATACCGGCCTTGATGACATAGGTACCGGCGGCATCGGGGGTAAAGGTCAGGCTGCTGCCGTTCTTCTCCATCTCATCATTGATGGACCACTGCACATTTGTGGCGTCATACGCCTTGCTGCCAAGCTTGACCGTTGCGTTCACGGTCAGGCTCTCGCCCTTCTTCATGGCCGTATCGCCCTTGTCAAGCGTCAGCTCCACGCGGGCATCGTTGAACATAGCCTTGACGGAGATATCCTTGGTGATGTTGTCGTAGCGGGTGGCGGTCGTAACGCCGTCGCTCCACTTATAAAAGACGAAGCCGTCCGCAGCCACCGCCGTAACATTGACGCTGGTGCCGCTCTCCGCCTGAATTTCAACACTCGATACACCGGTCTGGCCGTTGCCGGTCAGGGTGCCCTTGCCGCTGCCCTCAACCTCATAGCTGGCGGTGAACTTCGTCGGCGTTGCGGTGGGCAGCGGCGTACTGCCGGAGCCGCTGGACTGGGAGGCGCGCTGCGGAATGTCGCTGGTATCCGGGCGGCTGTCCATCGTATTGTAAGCGTGGGACTTCGCGTATTCCAGCAGGGCGCGCGCACCGGAGGCACTGTAGCCGTTGGCCTCAAAGTAGCTGCTCTCGGCATAGCCGCGGCTGTTTTTCAGCACCTCGGCACTGTTCAGATACTTGCAGCCCAGATCATTGCAGGCCACGGCGATAGCCTGATTGAACTGGTCGATGATCGTCTGGGTCGCGGCAGCGTTGGTGCTGTCCTCCGTGACGGGCGGGATACCCACCGCGATGATGTCGCAGTAAGAATAGGCAGAGCGGATGCTCTGCAGGAACTGTTTGTAGTCTGCAATAAAGGAATCCACGCTGACCGAGCCATCGACATCGTTGGCGCCAAGCTGCACAAAAACGCGGCGGGCCTTCATCTTGGGAATTGCCTGCGGGATCGTATAATTGCTGGAATCCGATGCAAAGTTGACGCAGGAGGTAGAAAGTGCCTTGGAGGTCTTGAGCCCCTCCTGCCCGACGAACTGATTCAGCGTGATGCGGCCGTCCTTCTGCAGGGTGACGGCGTACTGGTCACCGGCAAAGACGCTGGCTGTGATGTAGGCATCGTCTGCAGCGGCCTGCGGCAGCACAGCCTCCAGCGATGTGTCCAGCGGATAGGCATCCTTATCATAGGCGCCTGCACCACCGGCGAAAAGCCCCAGCTTGGCAGGCAGCACCCACGCTGCCAGAATACTCAAAACGATTGCCAGCGCACAGAACGCCAGCACAACACAGGCCTTGCGCTGTGCAGGGCTGAAGCCCTTCTTTCCTTCATACGGTTCGCGGCTCATAGGAAATGGTATCCTCCTTATGTATGGCAGCACCGCCCACTGCAGCGGCGCAGGGAATATACGGTACTGCCTTATTGAAAACGGGAGACCGAAAGGCCATATCCCACCTAGTATACATGCTAAAGATTATACCATATTTACGGCGTTTTGAACATGCTTTTCAAAAAATTGTCACGGATTACAATTTTATTACAGCCATTACCGTACTATTTTTCCTGCCGCAGCAGCCACACCTATGCGGCAGTGCCTGTACACAAAAAGCCCGGGATACATCCCGGGCTAAAACAGCAGGGCACTATTGCGCAATTCCAACCGCCGCCCCGGCGGGGGCCGTACAGCGCCGCCTTAAGAAAGCAGCATACGGTCGTTTGCAAACTCGCCGTCGCTCACCTGCTCAAACCGCTTGAGCAGATCGCTGACCTGCAGATTTTTCTTTTCCTCACCGCGCACATCGTAGATGATGTGACCCTCATACATCATGATCAGGCGGTTGCCGTACTTGATGGCATCCTTCATGTTATGGGTGATCATCAGCGTTGTGAGGTGGTTTTCCTCAACGATCTTCTCCGAGAGGGTCAGCACCTTGGCGGCCGTCTTGGGGTCCAGTGCGGCCGTGTGCTCATCGAGCAGCAACAGCTTGGGCTTTTTCAGCGTTGCCATCAGCAGCGTGACCGCCTGACGCTGGCCGCCGGACAGCAGACCCACCTTGCTGGTCATCCGCTCCTCCAGCCCCAGATCGAGCGTCTTGAGCAGCTCATAGTAGGTGTCATGCTCCTTCTTCGTGATGCCGATCTTCAGCGTGCGGGGCAGGCCGCGGCGAGCCGCCAGCGCGAGATTCTCATCGATCTGCATGGTAGCCGCCGTGCCCATCATCGGGTCCTGAAACACACGGCCGATGTATTTGGCGCGCTGATGCTCCGAAAGGCGTGTCACATCCTGCCCGTCAATAAGGATCTTGCCCATATCCACCGGCCAGACACCGGCCACGGCGTTCAGCATCGTGGACTTGCCTGCGCCGTTGCCGCCGATGACCGTCACAAAGTCGCCGTCCTCCAGCGTCAGATCCAGCCCCTTGAGGGCCACCTTCTCGTTGACGGTGCCCGCATTGAAGGTCTTATAAACATTTTTGATCTCAAGCATTGTCCTTGCCTCCCTTTTTCACGGGTACCTTGGTAAAGTATTTGCCCTTCCAATACGGGATGGTCAGGAACACCGCCACAACAAGCGCCGTCAACAGCTTCAGGTCGTCGGTGGACAGGCCCATGCGCAGCACAAAGTTCATGACGATGTAGTAGATGATGGCACCGATGACGGAGGCCGTCAGCTTCAGTGCAAAGTTGCGGAAGATCTTGCCGAACACGACCTCACCGATGATGACCGCCGCCAGACCGATGACGATGGCACCGCGGCCCATGTTGATGTCAGAGAAGCCCTGATACTGAGCCAGCAGACCGCCCGCCAGCGCCACAAGGCCGTTGGAGATCATCAGACCCAGAACGATGGCCACATTGGTGTTGATGCCCTGCGCACGGGCCATGTGCTGGTTGGCACCGGTTGCGCGCAGTGCGCAGCCAAGCTCTGTGCCGAAGAACCAGTACAGCACGCCGATGAGGATCGCGCAGAAGATAAGCAGCACGATAATCGGATTGTTGAGTGCCAGCGCACGGACATACCGGGCCGAAACCAGCAGACCGTACTTGTCCACGCTGATGGGCAGGTTCGCCTTGCCGCCGCCCGTGCCTGTACCCATGATGCGCAGGTTGACCGAATAGAGCGCCAGCTGGGTCAGGATACCGGCCAGAATTGCGGGGATGCCGCAGGCCGTGTGGAACAGGCCCGTAACAAGGCCCGCCAGCATACCGGCCAGCGTGGCGGCCACAAGGGCAGCCCCCACCGGCACGCCGTTCAGCACCAGCACAACGCAGACTGCGCCGCCGGTGCCGAGAGAGCCGTCAACGGTCAGGTCCGCCACATCCAGAATGCGGTAGGTCAGATAAACGCCGATGGCCATAATGCCCCAGATCAGCCCCTGTGCCGCAGCACCGGGCATTGAGTTCAACAGGGAGGTCAGGAAATCCATAAAAACATCCTCCAGAATTTTTATAAGCACCAAAACAGCGGGGAAAGAAAGTTTACCTCCCCTTCCTCGCTGTTATGATGGTGGTTAAACGGCTGCTGTTCTATCAGCCAATGGCCTCATAACCGTCCGGCGGGGTGATGCCCAGCGCCTCGCAGTTGGCGGCGTTGTATTTCTTGGTAACATTGGGTGCGTACTCTACAGGCATGGTAGAAATATCGCCACCCTTGGCCAGAATCTTGGCGGCCATCTCACCGGTGGCATGGCCCAGATCATAGTAGCTGATGGACAGCGTGGCAACGCCGCAGCCGTTGCAGATGCCCTCCTCGCCAGCCACTACGGGAACCTTGGCCGGCAGAACCACATTGGCGATTGCCTCGGTGTTGGAGGCAGCGGTGTTGTCGGTGGGGATGTAGATGACATCGGAGTTGTCGGCAGCCGTCTGTGCTACCGAGGTAACATCGTTCGTGTCGGTGAAGGCGTAGCGGGCAACGGTGTAGCCCTCCTGCGTCAGATAGCCCTCAATGACATCGCACTGGTAAACCGAGTTCGGCTCGGCGCTGCAGTAGAGCAGGCCGACTGTCTTGGCGTCCGGGAAAAGTTCCTGAATCATGGCCGCCTGCTGATCCAGCGGAGCCAGATCGGAGGTGCCGGAGATGTTGCCGCCTACCGTGCCGGTCCAGTCGCTGATGTCCAGCGCGGTCGCATAGTCCGTGACCGAGGTGCCTAAAACGGGAATATCGGCAGTTGCCTGTGCGGCCGCCTGCAGCGGGGCGGTCGCATTGGCCAGAATCAAATCCACATTGGAGGAAACGAAGCCGTTCACAATGGTGGCGCAGTTGGCAGAATCACCGGAGGCGTTCTGCTCATCAAACTTCACATTGCCCTCGCCCAGAGCCTCCACAAGTGCATCCTTGAAGCCCTGCGTTGCGGCATCCAGTGCCTCGTGCTGAACCAGCTGGCAGATGCCGACATTGTAGACCTTGCCGTCGGCGGCAGCAGCGCTGTCTGCGGTGCTCTCGGCGGCTTCGGTGGTGGAAGCGGCATCAGCGGCGGATGCGGCGGTGTCGGTGGACGCGGTAGCACCGCAGGCGGCCAGACCCATGGTCATGGCGGCGGCCATCATAAGGGAAACTGCTTTTTTCATGTAAATTCCTCCAATAGTACCCGCTACGCACCTTTTTTCCTCAGGTGTACACCTGCCATCGGGCAGGTCCCTCAAGCGCAGCCGGTTTAGTGCTTTAAAGTATAGCACGCTTTAGGACTTTAAAGCAAGTGTAATTTCGTATAATACTCTGCCCGCTTTAAAGTATTTTTTGGTCAAATTAACGAACATCTTGTAGAGGCGCATTCCATATGCGCCCGCGCCGTTTGCGGCAGGCACGGCGGGCGGCTGTAAACAAAACGCCCCAGCTTATACACAAGCTGGGGCAAATCAGATTTCAGTCTGCAAAGCAGGCGTTTTCCGCCTTGGCGATCAGCTCGACAAAGCGCTGGGGGGTGCTTGCGTTGTGCAGCGCCTCAACCAGATCACTGCGGCTGAGCAAATTCACCAGCCGTGCCAGAATCTGCAGGTGCAGGCTTTCGCAGCGCGGCGGAACGGCAATCATAAACACAAGGTCTACCGGTTCCCCGTCCGGGGCACCCCAATCCACACCGTGGCGCAAAAGCAGGGCCGATATGCCCGGCGCCGACACACCGGCGTTGCCGGCATGCGGCAGCGCGATGCCGCCGCCGATGGCCGTTGTACCGCCGAAGGTCTCCCGGTAGCTGACGGCATTATAATAGGCATTGCCGTTGGTAATAACGCCGATGCCCTCCTGCAGCTCCACCAGAATACCCAATGCATCGGCAGAGTTGTCGATCTTTGCATGGAGCAGAACGCCCTTAGGGTCCATCAGTTCGCTGACTTTCATCGTCAAACCCTCTTTGGTCAGCCCTCGGTTTTGCCGATCAGGCTGTACAGATATTCACCCACCGCGCCCTCTGCGCAGGTGCAGGTCGTTACATGGTCGGCGGCCGCCTTAACCTCTGCCGGGGCATTGGCCACCGCAACCGCGTAGCCAGCCTCCCGCATCAGCTCAAGATCGTTATAGTAGTCACCGATAAAGACGGTGTTCTTCATGGACTTGCTCATCAGTGCGCAGAGGTCGTGCAGACCGCTGGCCTTGCTTACGCCGCTGGGCATGATCTCAAGATAGATGCTGTTGGTGGCAAGGAAATAGTTATCCCGACCGTAGTATTTCGTCTTGGCGTACTGCCCCAGCTTGCGGATGCTCTCCGGGTCGGAGGCAAACACGACCTTGATCCAGCCATCGGGCACCGACTCGACCGGACAGGCGATGCTGCCCAGATGCTCGTCCACCTGATGGGCGTGGGTAACTTCGTTGGCATGGATGACATACATCTCGCCGTTTCCGGCCATGACCTCAACCCCCATGCGGGGAAATTTGTTCAGAATGTCCAGAATGGCGGTGGTGGCCTGCTCACGGTTCAGGGTTGCGCGATGCAGCACTGACTCGGTGGAGAAATCATACAGCAGTGCCCCATTGCAGGAGATTGCTGGCAGGGACAGGCGGATATCCCCCAGCGCTGCACGGATCGACTCCGGCGGGCGGCCGGTAGCCACCGTAAACAGTCCGCCCAGGCTGGTGTACAGCCGGATGACAGCACGGTTGCAGGCAGGGATCCCCTCCTTGGCCGTCAGCAGCGTATTATCCATGTCACAGATCACAAGGGTATCGCCGAGGGGTGGTTTCATGCGCGATGTTCCTTTCTTAACCGTGTCAGAAAATCAGTAAAATAGGGCGGCAGCGGGGAATCAAACTGCATCCACTCCCCTGTTTTCGGGTGTACAAAGCCCAGCTCCTTAGCATGCAGGCATTGGCCGTTCAGCGATTTGATGCAGTTTTTCGGGCCGTAGACAGCATCCCCCGCCAGCGGGTGCCCTGTGGATGCCATATGTACCCGGATCTGGTGGGTGCGCCCTGTCTTTAGCTTGCAGGCTATGTAGGTAAAGTTGCCGTACCGTTCCTGCACACGCCAGCCTGTATAGGCATACCGCGCCCCGGCAGCGTTTTCCGCCAGCACGGCCATCTTTTTGCGGTCATGCGGATCACGGCCGATCCACCGCTCCACAAAGCCTTCGTCCTCCCTGAGGTTGCCGTAGACCACCGCATGGTAAACACGGTGGATGCTGTGTACGCTCATCTGGGCGCTGAGCGCCTGATGCGCCGCATCGTTTTTGGCCACCACCAGCAGACCGCTGGTATCCTTATCGATGCGGTGTACGATGCCGGGGCGGATCGCGCCGCCGATGCCGGACAGCTGCCCGGCACAGTGGTAAAGCAGTGCATTGACGAGAGTACCGTCCGGGTTGCCGGGGGCCGGGTGAACCACCATGCCCTTCGGCTTGTTGACCACCAGCAGGTCATCATCCTCGTACACAATATCGAGCGGAATATTCTGGGGCTGCGCCTCGATGGGCTGCGGGTCGGGCAGCGCCACACGGTAGACAGCCCCGGGGGCCACCTTCTCTTTTTTGTTGACAGGCGCGCCGTCCCGGGTGACAAGTCCCTGCTCGATCAGCCCCTGCAGCGCACTGCGGGAGAGTGTCGGGCACTGCGCGGCCAGCCACGCATCCAGCCGACCGCTGTCGCCGGGGACGGCGGCAAGCTCAAGCAGCTCCATCGTCATCCGCCTTTTGCTTTGCGGTCTCCTCTTTCTTGAAGGAGTCCAGCAGCACGACCAGCATCAGCAGGCCGACGCCCACACAGACGCAGATATCCGCAAAATTGAAGATAGCAAAGTGCATGAACAGCACATTGATGTAGTCCACCACCACGCCGTTGAGTACCCGGTCGATGAGGTTGCCCACACCGCCGCCGAGAATCAGCGTCCAAGAGATGCGCTCCCACACAGACATTTTGCGGGTAAACAGCATGGCGGCCACCACCACCAGCATGACCGAGGTCATGCCGATGAGCAGCGTCTGCTTACCGGCCAGCATCGAGAATGCCATACCGTCATTCAGGCAGTAGCGCAGCTCGACAATGCCGGGCAGCAGATCCATATTGCCCACCGGCAGCAGCGCCGCCGTGGCCCAGTGCTTGATAAGCTGGTCGATCACGACCAGAACGGCCGCCCCCAGCAGAGAAAACAAACCAGAAATCATACAACACCTTATCCGAAAAAATCAGCGGTGCTTACGCGTATAAGCACCGCTGACGGCAGAGTAAATTTACAGCTTCAGAACCTTAGCGCAGCGCGGGCAGAGACCATCCTCCCCAACGGAGGTGTCATACTTCCAGCAGCGCAGGCACTTGTTGCCGGCGGCGTGGGCGGCGCTGACGCCGAGACCCTCAACCAGACCCTTGACACCGCCTTCACCCTCGACCAACTCGACATGGGAGACGATGAACAGGTCGGCCAGTTCATCCATCGGGATAGCGTTCAGGAAGTCGTAGACCTCCTTGCTGCAGTACAGCGTCAGACCGGCCTCCAGTGCAGAGCCGATAACTTTGTCGGCACGGGCCTGCTCCAGAACCTTCTTCACATCATCGCGGATCGCCATGATGCGATCCCACTTGGCGGTAAAGGCATCGTCGGCAGCGGGCTTAGCCTCGGGCATCTGCTCAAAGACCACATAGTCCTTCATACCGGGCAGCTTCGGCACATAGTTCCAGATCTCCTGACTGGTAAAGCAGAGGATGGGTGCCAGCAGCTTCGTGAAGTCCACCAGAATGCGGTACAGTGCAGTCTGTGCGCAGCGGCGCGCATGGTCATCCGCGCAGTACAGGCGGTCCTTGATGACATCCATGTAGAAGTTGGACATATCAATGACACAGAAGTTGTACAGTGCGTGGTAGGCGCGGCTGAAATCATAGTGGTCATAGGCATCGCGCAGGTTGGCGGTCAGCTTATTGCAGGCCTCCAGCGCCCAGCGGTCGATCTCAAACAGCTGGTCATCGGCAACCATATCCTTGGCAGGATCAAAGTCGTTGATGTTGCCCAGCATGAAGCGGGCGGTATTGCGCATCTTGCGGTAGGCCTCGGACAGCTGGCGGAAGATCTCCTTGCCGGCGCGGACATCAACGGTGTAATCGCTGGAGGCGACCCACAGACGGATGATGTCGGCACCGTAATCACGGATGATCTCGCTGGGCTCCACGCCGTTGCCGGCGGATTTGTGCATCTGCTTGCCCTTCTCATCCACGACCCAGCCGTGGCACAGAACCTCCTTGTAGGGGGCAATGCCCTGAGTGGCAACACAGGTCAGCAGGCTGGACTGGAACCAGCCGCGGAACTGGTCGGCGCCCTCCATATACATATCCACGGGCCAGCGCAGCTCGGGACGCTCACGGCAGACAGCGCTCCAGGTGGAGCCGGAGTCAAACCAGACGTCCATGATGTCGGGGTCCTTCTCCCAGTCGGCGGCGCCGCACTCGCAGACCTCGGTCTTGGGCATGATGTCATTGGCATCATACTTGTACCAGGCATCGCTGCCCTCCTTGCGGAACAGGTCGGAAACAGCCTTGATGGAGGCATCGGTGATGTGGTACTTGCCGCACTTCTTGCAGTAGAATACCGGGATGGGCACACCCCAGACGCGCTGGCGGCTGATGCACCAGTCGCTGCGGTCGCGGACCATGCCGGCCATGCGGTCATGGCCCCAGGCGGGCTGCCACTTCACATTATCAATGGCCTTGTAGACATCCTCCTTGAAGGCATCGATGGAGCAGAACCACTGCTCGGTCGCGCGGAAGATGATGGGATGATGGCAGCGCCAGCAATGCGGGTACTGGTGGGTGATGTGCTGTACGCCCATCAGGTGGCCGCTCTCCTTGATATGCTCCAGAATGACCTTGTTGGCATCCCAGACCTTGAGGCCTGCGAACTTCTCGCCTGCCTCGGCGGTCAGGCGGCCGGCATCGTCCACAGGGACAACCACAGGCACCTGCGGATAGTGGTTGACGCAGACCTCAAAGTCCTCGACACCATGGCCGGGTGCGGTATGGACACAGCCGGTGCCGCCCTCCAGCGTGACATGGTCGCCCAGAATGACCAGCCCCTTGCGGTCAAGGAAAGGATGCTGGTACTGCATCAGTTCCAGCTCGCTGCCGAGCACAGTCTCCGGCAGAACCTCATACTCGTCGATATGGCAGCCCTTCATCGTGGACTCGACCAGACCGGCGGCCATGATGTGGTAAGCATCGCCGATCTTGACGAAGGCGTACTCAAGGTTGGGGTTCAGGCAGGTAGCCACATTGGCAGGCAGTGTCCAGGTGGTCGTGGTCCAGATGACGATCCATGCCTTGTCCAGCGGGATGTTGTGCTTGGCCAGCACGCCGTTGGGGTCATCGGTCAGCTTAAAGCGGACATAGATGGAATCGCACTCGTCCTCAGCATACTCGATCTCAGCCTCGGCCAGCGCGGTGCGATCCTCAGGGCACCAGTAGACAGCCTTCATACCCTTGTAGATGTAGCCCTTCTTGGCCATCTCGCCGAAGATCTCGACCTGACGGGCCTCAAACTCGGGGCGCAGGGTCAGGTAGGGGTTCTCAAAGTCGCCCTGCACGCCCAGACGCTTGAACTGAGAGTTCATCACATCAATATGCTCGGTGGCGAACTCCTTGCAGATCTTGCGCAGCTCAAGCTTGGAGACACCCGCCTTCTTATCGCCGAGAGAGCTCAGCGCCTTCAGCTCGATAGGCAGACCGTGGGTATCGTAGCCGGGCACATAGGGTGCCTCAAAGCCGGTCATATTCTTATAGCGGATGATGATGTCCTTGATGATCTTGTTGAGCGCGGTGCCCATGTGGATGTTGCCGTTGGCATACGGAGGGCCGTCATGCAGGATGTACTGCGGCTTGCCCTCGTTGTTCTTGATCATCTGCTCATAGACATGGTTGTTCTCCCAGTCCTCGAGCATCTTGGGCTCTTTCTTCGGCAGACCGGCCCGCATTTCAAACGGGGTCTGCATCTTATGGATGGTGTCGTTGTAGTTCTGCGCCAAGGTTTCCTACTCTCCTCTATTTTTTGGATTGATGGCAATCCCGCCTGCTGTCAAGCGCTGGTGAAGCGCTGCTTAACGCCCGCCGGGCCGACATTGCGCGGGGCTGCCCTCTATGGATTCTTTCAGCGTCAGCTGTCAAAGTCAACGCCTTCAAAGTTATCGAACGCCGGGGAGTTCAACTCCTCCTGCGGTTCGGCACTTACTTTTTTGCGGGTGGTGCGTTTGGCCGCAGTGCCCGTCTTGCGGGTACGGCGCACCGGCTTGGCCTCCGGCTCATCATACAGGCCGGAGACATCCTGAAAGCGCGTCTCATCTATGGCCGGGGCTTCCATTTCGGGCACCGGGGCCGGTTCCTCCGGCTCCTCGGGGTGGGGCGCGATGGCAAACTCCACTGTATCCACCTTTTCCGCCGCAGGGCGCAGCGGCTCGGCTGCAGGCTGCGAGGCAGGCTCCTCATAGTATGCCGTCTCCTGCACCGGGGCCGGGGCAGGCTCGGCCGCAGGCTGGGGAGCGGGCGGTGTATAAGCAGGCTCCGCCGCCATGACAGGCTGCTCAACCGGGGCTGCCGTCTGAACCGGGGCCTGCACAGGCTCGGCCGCAGGCTGGGCCGGGCGGGCCGGCGCATCCTCGGGCTGCGGGGTGTAATCAGGCAGCTTATTGATAAGGTTGATATGCTTGCGGTACATCTCGATCAGCGAGCGCTTGAAGCTGTCGGCCTCGCTTTTCAGCGTGACGATCTCCTGCTTGGCCAGCTCGACATCATCGCGGGAGCGCTGCTCGCGGTCCTCAGCCTTGATATTGGCGGTGCGTATGATCTCGGCCGCCTTCTGCTTGGCCTCACGGATGACATTTTCACCCAGACGCTGGGCATTGATCATCGTGGTGCGCAGCGTATCCTCCTCGGCACGGTACTGGTCGATGCGCTGGGCCAGCACAACCAGCTTTTTCTGGAGATCATCGTTCTGGGCGGCCAGCTCATCCATGCTCTGGGCCACCTGCTTGAGATAATCGTCCACATCGTCGCGGCGATAGCCCTGAAACGCTTTTTCAAACGTTACGCGGCGGACATCCTCAGATGAGATCATGACTTTCCTCCTGTATGCGGGGCTTTACGCCCCGTTATTCCCGGCCCGCGGCGTTCCGCGGGCAGATCATGCGCTCAGTATTGATAAAAGGATATAAACAGGCGGTCCTTGCGGCTTTTGCCGCCGACGGCCGCCAGCCTGAAGCGGCCCACACCCCGCACCGTGAAGATATCCTCGGCATAGGCGGTCTCGTGGGCGGCCTTCAGCGGCAGATGGTTGATCTCCACACGGCCCGCAGCAATATATTCTGCCGCGCGGGTACGGGAGGTATGCAGCATCACGGCCAGCACCGCATCGGCCCGCAGGGACGGCACAGTGGCCTGCTGCAGGGCACGCTCGCGGCTTTCCAAAAGATGGGCGGGCAGCGCGTCGGCACATTCGGTGTGTACGGTGCAATGTCCCGCGCTCGTCAGCTCGGTGCGAATAAACTCCTGCTTATCTGCCAGAACAACAGCGTAAAAGGTATCAGTCTTTTCCGTGTCTGCCAAAAGGTCTCCCACACAGGCGCGCTCCAGCCCCAGGCCAAGGATCGAGCCGAGATAATCGCGGTGTGTCGGCAGCTTATCGCCGCAGGCGGTAAACTGCAGATACGCGAGCGGCTCCTCCTGCCAGGCCTCGGGCGGCTCTATGCAGAGGACCTTTCGCTCCGCGCCGTCAAACCCGCCCCAAAAGCGGATGCAGCTGCACCCAGCCCTGTTGCAGGCGGCCTGCGCCAGACTCTGCTCCCGGTCGGAGAGAAAGCCCGTATAGCGCGGGATAGCGCGGCTTTCGCAGATACGGCACAGCTCCTCAACGCGGCGCATCAGACGGCGCTCATCATCGTTCTGGGGCGGCACAAAGCCGCGGACTGCCGGGGCTGTGTCGGCTGTATCAGAAGAATACACCGTTATTCTCCAACTCGCCGATCAGGTCACCCATAATATCGACATTGTACGGCGTGATGATGAAGGTGCTGGTCGCCACACGCTTGATCTGGCCGTTGTTGGCGTAGGCCACGCCGGACAAAAAGTCGATCAGGCGGCGGGAGATCTCCTTGCCGGTGGACTCGAGATTCAGCACCACCGTATGCTTGGCGTTGAGCTGATCTGCAATGGCGGAGGCATCCTCAAAGCGTTCCGGCTTGACCAGAACGACCTGCAGCTGGGTCGTTGCATTGATATTCACGACCTTATTGCTGTGCTGCTTGACCTCCTGCTGGGTGTAGCCCTGCGCCGCAGCGCCGCCCTGCCCGCCGGGGAAGATTTCGTCTTCGGTATCGTCCACATAGGATTCTGCTTCGGAATCGATACCGAGTTTACTTTTCAAACTGTCAAACATGGACATGGTCGTAAAACTCCTTTAAAAAATATGCACTGTTCACGGTCAGTACACTGCTACAGCGATATACATTAAATATTATCTTCTTTTTTGGTACTCTTGTCAATACAAAAGCCCGTATTTTCGTTATAATAGTTTGCCATCCTGCAGGTTTGTGCCCTGCACGATGATCTCGTCATACAGCCGTACCTCGTTATCGGTGCCGATCTTGCCGTTATCGGGGATCAGGATATAGCTGTCGTTCTCATACAGGGTCGCGATCCGCAGAAAGCGCTGCAGGTTGCCGTACTTGACATAGACGCCGCGCTGGCCGTCCACGATGTGGAGCGCCTGCTTGTCGATGCGGATGCCCTCGTAGGTCTTGAGGTCGATCTGCACGGTTTCCAGACCGAAGCCCAGAATATCGGCGTTGATGGTCTGGCATTGCAGCACGATTTTGGCAATGCCGCCGTCCTTGTCAGTCTGCACCTCCTCAACTGTGGCAGAAAGCGGGGTGTTCTGCTTGCCGGGCACGCTGATCTTCACTGTACCGACATTTTCAAAGCGGGCGGCAGTATCGAGGTCGCAGACGGCGTAGAATTTCCAGCTGAAGCCCGTTGTGATCTGCCCGGCGCGGTCGGCGTCAGCAGCCGGGAAGCCCTCCTGCAGCATGGTCTGCAGTGCGGCGGGGTCAGCGTCATCCAGCGTCTGCCGGTCGGCCCGGATCGATGGCGAGGCCGCCGTACTGCTGAAATAGCCGTTCGTTGCCGCCGTGATCGTCTGCAGGGTGTCAAGCTGGCTTTTCAGGCCGTCATACTCCTCCTGCAGGGCCGCGATGGTCTGGGTAAAGCCCGCCGTCTGCCCGGTGCTGATCTGCAGCCGGTTCTGAGCCAGCAGAAAGTTATCCTCTGCCTCGGAGATACCGCTGTACTGGGCTGTGTCCAGCTTGTCCAGCAGGTTGTACAGGGACTGCCTTGTCTGGTTGGTCAGCACAGAGAGCTCGCTGCCGGTCGAGTTCTGGGACTTGGTCAGCAGCGTGATGGTGCGCGCCAACCGGTCAAGCCGTTCGCGCTGAACGCCCTGCTCATCGTTGGTATAGCACTCTGCAACCACGGTGCCGTTCGTCACACGCTCACCGTCCTGCACCAGATACCCCAGATTGCCGCTGCCTGCCACATCCACTGAGTCAAAAGCGACAACGCCGCTCAGGCGCACGCTCTCGGCCATCGTGTACCGGATGGCCGTCTCGGTCTTGTAGGACTGGCGGAAGATGACAAAGCACTGCACAATGATATAAACCGAGACAAGCGCCAGCGCCAGCAGGCCGACAGCCTGAAAAAATTTCTTGGCCGCCGGGCGGTCCTGCCGTTCTCTCACTGTACACGCTCCTTTCGGTTACTGTTGCAAAAACTCACGCACCAGCGCGCAGGCGCGTGCGGTGACATCCTCTTCGTCGAGATACAGCCAGACAGCCTCATTCTGGCGGCGGAACCAGGTCAGCTGCCGTTTGGCATAATTGCGGGTGGCCTGCTTGAGCTTTTCGGTGCAGTCCGCAAGGCTCTGCTCCCCCGCAAAATACGGAAAAAACTCCTTGTAGCCGATGGCCTGTGCCGCTGTGTGGTAGGCCTCGCGGTGTTCATACACCCGGCGGGCCTCGTCCAGCACACCGTTTTCGATCATCGCATCGACCCGCCGGCCGATGCGGTCATACAGCACAGCGCGGTCGCGGCAGGTCAGACAGAGACAAAGCGAGCGGTACGGCGGCCGGGCTGCGCGGGCATTCACCCGCTCGGCGCTCATCCTGCGGCCGGTGGACTCATACAGCTCAAGCGCCCGGATGACCCGGGGCAGGTTGTTCGGGTGGACAAGCGCTGCATAATCGGGGTCGATCTGCTGCAGCCTTGCATACAGCGCCGCACCGTCTCCCGCATCGGCCTGTGCCTGCAGCCGGGCACGGATGGCAGGGTCGGTCTTTTCAGGGGCAAAGCTCATACCGTTCAGCAGGCTGGTAATGTACAGCCCTGTGCCGCCCACCACAAAGGGCAGCCTTCCGCGGCCCGATATCTCACGGATCAGCGGATCCGCCGCAGCGGTGAAATCCGCCACACTGTAGGCTGTTTCAGGCGGCAGGAAGTCCAGCAGATGATGCGGTATCCCCTGCTGCTCCTCCGGGCTCGGCTTTGCCGTGCCTATGTCCAGCCCTTTGTAGAGCTGCATCGAATCGGCGTTGATGATCTCGCCGTCAAAGGTCTTTGCCAGCGCCACGCTCAGCGCGGTCTTGCCGCTGGCTGTCGGCCCGCCGACAGCGACAACGCGGGGTTCAGACAAGTCGGCCAAACTGCTTTTCCAGCTCCTTCCGGGTGATTTTCAGCACACAGGGCCGCCCATGGGGGCAGAACGGCGGGACCGTTCCGTCCATGATGTGCTGGGCCAGCGCCAGCATCTCGGCAGCGTTGGTGCGGTCCCCAGCCTTGATGGCGGCACGGCAGGCGATGGAATGCAGCACCCACTCGGTCTTTTCCCGCAGGGCATCGCGGCCGCCGTCCGCCAGCTTTGCGGCCAACTCCACAAGCATATCCTCGACATCGTCCACCGCCACATCGGCGGGCACGGCACGGACAACCACGGTCGAGCCGCCAAAGTCCTCGGCCTCAATGCCCGCATCGGTCAGCAGATCGAGATTCTGCAGCACAGCCTGCTTTTCTGCAGCGGTCAGGTTGACCTGCACCGGCACAAGCAGCATCTGGGACGGCACATTGCCGTAGTCCCTGGCAAGCTGCTCAAACAAAATACGCTCGTGCGCGGCGTGCTTGTCGATCAGGCAAAGCTCGCCGCCGCGTTCCGTAATGATGTAGGTCTTGAACACCTCGCCGACAAGACGCAACGGCTCGCTTTGGGGCGGCGGCACCAGTGTTGTCTGCTCAGGGACAGCGGCATCCGGCAGGGCACTCAGGGCGCGGGGTTCATTTTCTGCGTTTTCTGCATCGTCAGGCTCGGACGGCTGTGCCGGGGCCACCGTTGGAATGGCTGCTGCTTCGGCAGGCGTTTCGTCCGGCATGTCGGGCAGCACATCCAGCACCGTGTCATCGGTCAAGGCGGTGTAGGGCATCGGCTGCGGCACGGGGATGGATGTATCGGCGGTCACAGGCGTCACCGGCGCGGCAGGTGCCAACGGCTTCTGCGCAGGGCCGGCCTCATAGGCCGGGCGCGGGGACTGTGCCTCCAGAATATCCGGCAGAGGTCTGACGGGCACGGGGGCCGTCAGACCGGCCATTGCGCGATACTCCGCTGCAGAAAGCGTGGTGAAGCCGCCTTTCTTCTGCGGGGCAGCGGTTGGCCGTGCCGACGGCTGCGGAGCCTCCGCAGGCTTTTTCCCCTCAGGCTCGGGGGCCGTGTGGCCCATCGCAAAGCGGCACTCCCCGCTGCCGGGGGTCGCAAGCGCGGCGCGCACGGCGCGGTATACTGCGTCAAAGACATCGCTCTCCCGTGCAAAGCGGATCTCCGTCTTGGCCGGGTGAACATTGACATCCACCATGTCGGGCGGCATTTCCAGCATGAGGACGGCACCGGGGAACTTCCCCTGCATCATCGTGCCCTTGTAGGCATTTTCCAGCGCGGCCATGATCGTGCGGTTCTTGACATAGCGGCCATTCACAAAGAAATGCTGTGCCCCGCGGCTGGCGCGGCAGGCACGCGGCGGCGTGACCAGACCGGTGACATGGTACAATTCACTCCCGCCGTCCACGGCCAGCAGGTCGCGGGCAAACTCACGGCCCAGCACAGCATAGACAGCGCTGCGCAGATCCCCGTCACCGGGGGTCACATACTGCTGCTTGCCATCCCGCAGGAAGCGGAAGCTGATCTCGGGGTGAGACAGCGCCGTGTGCAGCACTGTATCTGCCACAAAGGTCGCCTCGCTGGCGTCCTTTTTGAGGAATTTCATCCGGGCGGGCGTGTTGTAGAACAGGTCGTTGACCGTGATGGTCGTGCCTACCGGCCGCGCGCCCGGCTCGATGCCCAGCGGCTCGCCGCCCTCAATGCGGTAGCAGCAGGCATATTCATCGGCCTCGGTTCTGGTCAGCACCTCGACCCGGGCCACGCTGGCGATCGAGGCCAGTGCCTCGCCGCGGAAGCCCAGTGTGTGGATATGCCCGAGATCCTCCGCCGTGGCGATCTTGCTGGTGGCATGGCGGATAAACGCCTTGTCGATATATTCTGCCTCAATGCCTGAGCCGTTGTCCACGATCTGCAGCTGTTGGATGCCGCCGCGGACAGCGGACAGCGTGATCTGGGTCGCGCCCGCATCAATGGCATTTTCCAGCAACTCCTTTGCCACAGAGGCCGGCCGTTCCACGACCTCGCCCGCTGCGATCAGCTCTGCCGTATGCTTGTCCAATACGCGAATCTCCGCCATTGCTTTCACCTGCCTTTAGTCTTTGTCAAGGGTATTTTTCAATTCATACAGGAAGTTCAGCGCCTCCAGCGGGGTCAGCGTCTCGATGTCCACCTTGTGGAGCTTATCGACGACCTCGCTGGGAACGCTCGGGTTATTGTAGGCCTCCACCGTCTCAAAATCCAGCTGCATCGTGCTGCTGTGGCCGGGGGCACTGGCCTCCAGCTGGCGCAGCACTGCATGGGCGCGCCGGGTCACGCTGGCGGGCAGACCGGCCAGCTTTGCAACCTCGATGCCGTAGCTGTCATCAGCAGGCCCCGCCACGATGCGCCGCAGGAAGGTGATGTCCTCGCCCCGCTTTTTGACGGCAATGTTATAGTTCTTTACGCCGGGAATGTCCTGCTCCATGCTGGTCAGCTCATGGTAATGGGTAGCGAACAGCGTCTTGCAGCCGATGTTCTCACAGATAAATTCTACCACACTGCGGGCGATACTCATGCCGTCAAAGGTCGAAGTGCCGCGTCCGATCTCATCAAGAATGACAAGGCTCTCCTTCGTGGCATTTTTCAAGATCTCGGCCACCTCGGTCATCTCGACCATAAAGGTCGACTGCCCGGCAGCCAGATCATCCGATGCACCCACGCGGGTAAAAATGGCATCGACAACACCGATGCGGGCGCTGGCAGCAGGCACAAAGCTGCCGATCTGCGCCATCAGCGCGATGAGGGCATTCTGGCGCATGTAGGTGGATTTACCGGCCATATTGGGGCCGGTGATGAGCAGCATCCGGTTTTCTTCCTCATCGAGCAGCGTATCGTTGGGCACAAACAGGCTGCCCTTGAGCATCTGCTCAATCACGGGGTGGCGGCCCTCTCTGATCTCCATAACGCCGCTCTCATCAACGGTGGGCATGACATAGTTGTTCTGCAGGGCAGCCTCAGCAAAGCCTGCCAGCACATCCAGCTGCGCCACAGCCGATGCCGTGCGCTGGATGCGGATGACCTCAGCCGAGATCGCCGACAGCAGATCGGCAAAAAGCTGATGCTCCAGCACCAGCAGCCGCTCGTTCGCGCCCAGAATCTTATTCTCCAGCTCCTTGAGCTCCGGCGTGATGTAGCGCTCCCCCGTTGTCAGGGTCTGCTTGCGGGTAAAGCTGTCCGGCACAGAATCGGTGTAAGAGCGGCTGACCTCGATATAATAGCCGAACACCTTGTTGAAGCCGATCTTCAGCTTGGGGATGCCGGTTTCCTCGCGGTAGCGGGCCTCGAGATTGGAAAGGTACCCCTTGCCGCCGTGCATGATGTCGCGCAGCTCATCGACCTCGCTGTTGAAGCCCGCGCGGATGGCACCGCCGTCCTTCATATTCGCGGGGGGATCATCGACAAGGGCCGTGCGGATGTTTTGCAGCACATCCTCCAGCAGATCGATCTGATCAGCCAGCTGCACAAGCAGCGGCGCGCCGCAGGCGGCCGCCTGCGCCTTGACCTGCGGCAGCATGGCGCAGGTGTCCCCCAGTGCCTTGACCTCACGCGGGGTGGCAGAGCCGTACAAAATGCGGGTGGTCAGGCGCTCGATGTCGAACACATGGCCGAGTGCCTCTTTCAAATCGGCGCGGGCCATGTTGGCGGTGTAGAGTGCCTGCACGGCGCAAAGCCGCGCATTGATGGCCTCGGCATCCACCAGCGGCTGCTCGATCCAGGAGCGCAGCAGCCGCTTGCCCATCGAGGTTTCGGTCTTATCCAGCACCCAGAGCAGCGTGCCGCGCTTTTCGCGGCCGCGCATCGTCTCGGTCAACTCCAGATTGGCGCGGGTCACAGGGGAGAGCCGCATATACTGGGCATCGGCATAGTTCTGCACGGTCTTAATGCGCTCAACGCCGTGCTTCTGGGTCTCGTGCAGGTAGTTGAGCAAGGCGGCCACGGCGTAGGGCACGAGGGCGTCTTTCTCATAGCCCAGCGCCGCGCGCCAGTCCGTACCGAACTGGTCCGCCATCGTGGACTCCATGACAGTGTCCTTGAAGCAGGCGTCCTCGCGCAGCTCCACCAGCGCGTGGGTGTGCTGCTTGATGTAGGTCGTCACATCCTTGAAGTCGAGCATCGGCGGGCAGATCAGGATCTCGCTGGGCATGTACCGGCAAAGCTCGGTGATGATCGCGCCGCCGATCTTCTCGGCGTTCAGCTCCGTGGCGTAGGCCTCACCTGTCGATATATCGGCAAAGCAGACGCCCGCGCGCCAGCGTCCACGGGTGCGGCGGCAGTAAATGCTTGCCAGATAGTTGTTTTTATCCTCCGAGAGCATGCTGCTCTCGATGACGGTGCCGGGGGTGACAACGCGGATGATGTCCCGCTTGACAAGCCCCTTCGCCAACGCCGGATCCTCCATCTGCTCACAGATGGCGACCTTGTAGCCCTTGGCGATCAGGCGCGCCATATAAGTTTCATAGGAGTGGAACGGCACGCCGCACATGGGGGCGCGCTCCTCCTTGCCGCAGTTTTTGCCGGTCAGTGTCAGCTCCAATTCGCGCGAGGCTGTCAGCGCGTCATCATAGAACATTTCATAGAAGTCTCCGACGCGGTAAAACAGGATCTCGTTCGGATGCTGTTTTTTGATTTCAAAATACTGCTGCATCATGGGCGATACTGCTTGCTCGGCCATGTTTCACACTCCTGTTGATTCTAGCTGGTATGTTGTTCTTGTAGGGGCGGATTCCATATCCGCCCGGAAGGTATGCGGCTGCGTACAGTGCTGCGGGCGCATATAGAATGCGCCCCTACGGCCTCTCTGCCCCGCGCCTCACGCTTTAGTGGCAGCCGCCGCAGCTGGCGCAGCTGCCGGTGCAGCCGCCGGTGGGTGCCTTGACACTCATCGGGTCGCCGCCGTTCATGGCCGTGTTGATGATGGCGTCAATATGGCCGACCATCTCCTCGCACTCTTTCTTGGCCGTATTGTAGCGGACCATGCCCTCGCTGGCCATGATCTGGCTGTACAGGCTGTTGACGCGCTCGTTCAGCTCGGCCACACGGGCGGCATCGGTCTCGGGCTTGGCACTCTCATTGTTCAGGTCCAGACGGGCGAGGTTGAATTCGCCGATCATCTGCTGCAGCTCCTCGTCAGCGTCATTCTCACGGCGGGCAGCGTCCAGCTCCAGATAGCGGGGGTCGGTCTGCAGGGCGGCGGCGGCTTTCTTAAAAAGATCAATACAATCCATGGTAGATATTCTCCTTAATTATATATAGTAGGTTTGATAACGGTTTACTCGGCAAGCTCGCCGACCAGCAGGGCGGCGCGGGAGCCTGTGATGCGCACCATGGCCCACTGGCCGATGAGCGCCTCGGGGGCTGTGAACTCCACAACAAGGTTGTTATCGAGGCGGCCGTTGACGGTTCCCTCGTTGCGGCCGGCGGCCTCCACCAGCACACGGACGGTCTGCCCTGCCATGGCGGCGGTGGCCGCAAAGGCGAACTCCTCCTGCGTTTTCAGCAGGCGGTCCATGCGGGCAGCCTTCTCGGCGTGGGTCGTGGGATCCGGCAGCTTGGCTGCCGGGGTGCCGTTGCGCTTGGAGTAGATAAAGGTGAACAGCTGCATGTAGCCCACCTTGCGGATGAGCTCCAGCGTGGCCTCAAAATCTTCCTCGGTCTCACCGGGGAAGCCGACAATAATGTCGCTGGAGAAGGTTACGCCGGGGATCTTCTCCTTCGCGTAGTGGATAAGATCCATGTACTGCGCAACATCATAATGGCGGTTCATCTCCTTGAGCAGCCGGTCAGAGCCGGACTGCACCGGCAGATGAATGTGCTTGCACAGATGCTCCTGCGCGGCGATCGTATCGATCAGCTTGCGGCTGGCGTCCTTCGGGTGGCTTGTCATAAAGCGGATCTGGTAATCACCGGGGACCTCGCACAGCAGGTTCAAAAGATCGGCAAAGTCGATGGGGTTTTCCAGCCCCTTGCCGTAGCTGTTGACATTCTGGCCCAGCAGGGTGATCTCCTTGTAGCCCTGCGCCACCAGCTGCCTGAACTCCGCCAGAATGGCGGCGGGCTCACGGCTGCGCTCCCGCCCGCGGACATACGGCACGATGCAGTAGGTGCAGAAATTATCGCACCCGTACATGATGGGCAGCCACGCACGGAAACCGGAATCGCGGCGGATGGGCATTTCCTCGACCACGGCGTTGCGCTCGGAGGGCTTTTCCAGATAGCGCTTGCCCTTGCGGATGCGCTCCGCCAGCATGGCGGGCAGACGGTCAATGCCGTCCACGCCGAACACCAGATCGACATACGGGTAGCTCTGGCGCAGCTTTTCCACAATATGCTCCTGCTGGGCCATGCAGCCGCAGATGCCGATCATCAGCCGCGGGTTTTCTTCCTTAAGCTTTTTGAGCGCCCCCACATTGCCGAATACGCGCTGCTCGGCATGCTCACGCACGGCGCAGGTATTAAAAAGGATCAGATCAGCCTGCTCAACCGTATCGCACAGGCCGTAGCCCACATCCTGCAAAACGCCCTTGATCTTTTCACCGTCATTGACATTCTGCTGGCATCCGTAACTCCGAGTATATACGAGGGGCGGATGGTCGTAATACTGCATAATGATGTCTTGGTACTTCTCCCGGTTTTCCATCTGGCTATAATCAATTCGTTCTACCTTTACGGCCATTTTACCACCTTTTCACGTTTCATCGTTCAGAATTTCAAAGTATATTGTGTTCGAGGTACCACTCGGCTTCCTCGGGGGTCACTGTATAAACATTCGTCGGGCAGGACGGAATATCGCTGTAAACTACCACGAAATAGAAGCCCGAGCGGTCTTGATACAACTCCCATGCGAAATGATTCTGGATGCCCTCGGGGTACTTGCGGCAGGTGAAACTCGCCGCCAGCGAGTCAGCTTTTTCTGTATCGCAAACATAGCCGTTGCACATCTTGCAAATCGGCGGGCCCACGCTGGGGGTTCTTTCCCAGAGCAAGTTCTGTTGCCCGTCGTTTTTCTCGATCTTGACGGTCGCCCCCATGATAGCCATTGCTTCGCAAAATTCTTCCGCTGTAAGGCTATTTCTCAGCAATCTGTTGCCGAGACGCTGGCGGCTGTAACCCATCTTTTCGGCCAGTTCGTGAAGCGCCGTTCCCGTGTCTTTCATCCTCGCTCGAACCAAGTCGGCACAATTCATTTTATTATATCCGATATTCGTTTCCTTGTCAATTTTAGCGGACACAAAATCACCTCATTTCACGCTCTGTTTTTCATCCGTACCGGGAGTACGAGGGCCGTAAAGCCCTCGTTTTCAATCCGCATAGGTGAGAGTGAGTTATTCAAAAGCGCCCGGATACCCTCACCTTTGGTGGCGCTAACACCATTCAGCAGCAGAATGTCATCGAACGCAATGTTCATCGGCTCTGGGATTGTTCCTTGGCACAGCACGTCCTCGTGGAATTCAACGCCGGTCTGCCGGGATGTGATGTAGCAACTCTCGCTGTCGATGTGCAGCACCACCGGCTCGCGGTGCTTCAAGTCCATCAAGTTCTTGACTCGAGTGGCCGCGCCCAGCAGACTATCGCGGTCAAACACGACATCGTACTTTCCCACTTTCGGGATAACGCTGTCGTAGTTCATGTACTCACCGCAAATAAGGCTTGTCGTCAGCGTGTAGTCCTCGGTGCTGAAAACCGCTTTCTTGTGGTCGCCGGTGATTTGGCACTGGCCGTGCAGGTCGAGAGCGGCCAGGCTCTTCGCCGTTTCGTTCGGCAGGATGAAGTGGAAATCCTCTTCATACGGAAACTCAACCTTTGCCAACTGGGAACCGTCGCACCCTACGAGGTTCAGCTTTCCGTTCTCGGCCTTGAAGTAAATCCCCGTCATGGCCGGGCGGTTCGGGTTCAAGGACACCGCATAGCCCACGCGCTTGATGGCAGCGATAAGTTCCTCGGCATCCACGGACACGTTTCGCGTTCCCTGCTGCGGCGGTGCAATGCGCATGAAGTTGTCGATAGTTCCCGTCAGCAATGTGGCCTTTGCGCGCTTCTTCCCTGCTCCGGCCACTTTCACGTTGTCGCCGTCTTTCTCGATAGACACCTGCAGGTCATCCAGCCCACAAATGAGGTCAACGCCGTTCGGCGGTAGGATGAACGGCTCTGCGATGTTGTACGGAATCTTCGCCTGCGCGTAGATGACACCGTTCGACGCGGCCATCGTGTTCCCCTCAAACAACACGCCCTGCGTAATCGACTCTGCACCGGCGCTCCGCGACTGCGGAACAGCCGCTTTCAGAGCCTTTAACTTCTGCGCAATCTCTGCTTTCTCAAAAATCATAGCTTACTCCTTTCCTTTACGCGGTGGCTGCCGCTTCCATAAGGTCTTTCATCAGTTCATCAACCAACAGCTTTCCGGCGTACCGCCCAGTGTGGATGATGTTGCCGTTCACCGTCAGTTCCTCAAATTCCTTGTTGCGCTTTTCTTTCGACTCCACGGCCAGCTTGCGCTCTTTCTCGTCCATGCGCTTCTGCACCACCTGCTGCCACTCTTTCAAGAACGGCACGGCTTCTTGCAGATCGGAATACTGCTCGTTGGAGTACGAGCGCTTCTGCCGAATCGTGCCGCCGGGTTCGATTTCCAGCGTGTACCACGGGCGGTTCGGCTTGTCCGTCTGCCGCAGGAACACGATGTAACTCTCCTCGGACGAGATACGCTCATAGTAGCGGTTCGTGTTCGCCACGCAATGCCCGAGGAATGTGCTGTCTTTCACGATGTCGAACACGTCAGCGGGAACGATGATGCTGTACCGCTCGCCCTTGTACTCATACAGCTTGCGGATGCGCTTCATCACCTTTGCCACGCCAAACTTCTTGTCCAAGCTAACAGCCATTTCACGGCGACGTTCCGCGCTCGCTGCGGCATCTTTTTCCCGGATGACCGCCATCATCTCATTGTGGCGGCGGGCCAGCTGGAGCGGATACCTGTTCGACTCCACTTTGAGGTCAACGCCGACTTTTTTCGCCATGCGGATGTAGTCTTCCCAATCATACGCGATTTGCCGTTTGATTTCCCCGTTGGTTGCCCCGGCGCGGCGGCTCACCTGCCGAAGATATTTAAGCGTCGGCCGCGCACCGTATTTCTCGCACAGGTTAATGAGCGTATAGTCCGAGAGCACCTCGGCCAGTTGCTTCATGTTTTCCGGCGTGATTGCTACGCCCTGCCCTTTCCACTTTTTCGCATTGCAGACCTTGTTAAAGTCCTTTTCGCCGACAGCGTTCAGTTCTGCTCGGTTCAGACCGAAAACGCCGTAGTACGTCTTGCTGCGGAAGTTGATTTGCTGCTGGATGTCGCCGCGCCGGGTTTCAAGCACCCGCAGCAGCGACTCACCCCACCCCGTCTTGATAAGGGATTCTGCCATCGGCATCTGCCGAGTACGCCGCCACAAAAGCAACTTCGAGGTCAAGCTGTACTTTTCCCTGTTCTTTTTCGAGAACGTGCCGCCGTAGTCCATGTCCATGAAATCGTCCAACTCGTCAACGAGTTTTTCATCAACCCCTATCAAAGCGGTGTACATAGACCTGACAAACAGGCTTTCCGGGGCAAACGTCGTGCGCATGACCGGGTAGTAGTAGTCGCCGTGCCAGTCGTAGTTGTACCCGTAGTGGATATTCGGCCCCAGCAGGTACACCTCGCGCTTGGTAACGTCCAACGTGCAGCGTTTGCTCGTGTAGTCGAACCACACGTTGTAGGCTTTCAGCCAGTATCCGTCCGCGCTTTGCTGCCCAAACAGGAACACCCTGCTCGTGTTCTTTTTCTTCGCGCCGTATCGTGCGAGTTGGACAGTCAGTTCCTCTCCGCACTTCGGACATTTCACGGATTCTTTGTGCGCATACCACTTCGGCCCGTAGTCCTTGAAGTCCGCGCCGCATACGTCACAATGGCACTTCTGCACTTTTATCTTGTGCGCGCCGACTGCATCCACCTCGATCTCGGTTTCAACGCCGACCCACAAAAGCATAATGTCGCTGTTGGCACGGCGGATTCGCTGCTCAAAATCTTTCGGTTCTTCCGGCTCACGAGACATCCAGTATTTCAAGCCATGCTCGCGCAGTTCCTCGCGGCGGGCTTTTTTCTTTTCGTTGCTCTGCCACTGGCCGTAGCGAATAACGTCCTCGATGCGGGCATAGTTGACGTTGCAGAAGTACGCGCGGATCTTCGTGTCGTCTTCTTTCGTGACAGGAATGGAGTGCCGATTCAACTCATTGCACACGTTCTCGATTCTCAACGTGGGCAAGTACGTTTCCTTGTTGCGGCGAACGCCGGTCCAGTAGTCGCCGAAGAACCGCCACACAATAAGCGGATTTTTCTTGCCATCCCACATTGCCACGGTCATCACCTGCCCGTTGATGTACCGGCCGCTCACCATGGCCGTGGTCGCCGTCAGACTAAGTCCTGCAATTTCGGACGGCTTCGGCGGCGGACACAGCTTTTCCAGTTCTTCACTCTTTTTCATAAACTTTGCCGTCCCTCCCTATTGTGTACATCGTGTCCGGCATATACTTCTTGCCGTCAATGTGGATAATCGTGCTGGCGGCCATGCCTTTCATAAACGTATTGATGAACAGAATGTAGTCGCCCAGCTTCCCCGCCGCCGATATGTTCTTTCCCTTGTAGACGTGAATCGGGCCGCTGCTCTTGTGCGTCCAGCTTTCTTCACACTCCGGGTGGCCCAGCAGATAGGCTTGCACGAAGCGCAGAAACCGCATTTCATTGAGCCGCGCTACCAAGTACATTTCCGTACAGCTTATTTTCTTTCCGTCATCGTCGATGTCGCCTTTCGGCTCAACCAACCAAAACTCGTTCTTGCCATCCCACGGATACCAGTTGAAGCATTCCAGCGGATTCTCCGCGCAATGGAAACCAGTCTGCGCACAGAACGCTTTCTCCGTCGTATTCAAACCGTGATGGTACTTGTACTCGCCGTCTCCGTGCGTTGCCACCAGCCCCGGCTTGAATCCTTTACAGGCCAGCATCACCTAAATCACCCCCACAACGTCAACTGCATGGAATCGTCCTCGAACGCCTTTTTCTTGCGCGGCGGGATTTTCGGTTTCGGCTTCTCGGACTCTGCCTTGATGTCTGCCGGCTTCTTCATTTCCTCCTCGCTGGGGGCTGCGCCGGTGATGCGGACGTTCATCTTGAACTCCACGTCCGCGTTCGGGAAATAGAACTGCACCGCCTTGCGGTACACCTCCAAGTCGGACATAACATCGCCGCTCTTATCTACGACGGCGGCGCAGCACTCAGAAATCGTGCGCGCCGTGTTGGCGAACACATCGGCAAAGCGGTCATCCTCCTCGATGAATCCCCGCAGGGTCTTTACCACATGGGGGAAAATCATCTTTGCGCGGCCGCTGCCGACGAACGCCTTTTCCTCCTCGTCCAGCTTCTTGCTGGCTGCCGAGACAACGCCCTCCTGTGCCTTGACTTCCTCGGCTTCCGTATTCTCCGTAGCCTGCATATCGGGCAGAACGACCAAATTGCTCTCGCTCATTTCTTTTTCTCCTTTTTCTCATAGCATCCGCACGCTTCCGGGCGGTTCTGACAGGGATTCCGGCACACCGAGAACATCCTGCAATACGCACAGCAGTAGCGGTCGCCCTGCTTGTCGCACATGAAAATTCTGCACATGTCCGTCTTAGGCATCGGCTTCTTACGCTTCATCGGGATACACCTCCCACGCCTTTTGCCAAAAACCTTTTTTGTAGGCGCTCTCGCGCCGGACTTTCTTCATAACGGCTTCATAGTCTGCGTAATATTGCAACTTCTTCTCTTTCGCTGCGAGGATTTCATCACAGCACCTATCCAGCATCGACGGCGGGTAGAATATGCGGTCATAGCCGTTCATGTGTCGTACTTCCCGGACCTGCTGATCCAGCAGGATATTGTACCGATAGGATAAATGCTTCTTGCCCTCGTGGTCGCTGATACGCAGGCTGTTCACGATGCCATAGTCAAATTTCAGATAAATACTGTTCGTCGAATACGCATCCAGCCGGTGGATTACCACTTTCCCAATCATCCGCTTGATGACAGCGGCGGCCACATCATCAGTCGTCATTGCACACCACCTCAATCGCCGCGTTGAGGGCCGCCCGCATTGCCGGAGAACTGTTCACGTCACCGTAGGTAAGGCCCAAAGCATCCAGCGTCTCCTCGGCATCCCCCGTGTAGCTGTACTCGTGGTTTGCCAACTCGTAGCGGAACATCTGGAACAGGTAGCCCGTGCCGTCAATATCCGTCGCCATAGCTTCCTTGCGCTCCTTTGTGTGGCGCGTGAACATCTCGTCCAGCTTGTCGGCATCCGTCTTGCGGATGAAGTCGCCGGGTGCAATCCGATAAATCTTGTCGGTGTCCGTTTCCTGCAAGCCAAGTTTCTTCATGCCCTGCGCGAACTGGTCGTTGTTGAATGCCCACATCATCGGGAACTCGTTCACCTCTTTTTGGTGACGTTCTTTCATCTGTACGTAAGTTTCTGCTACTTTCATTTCGTCCTCCTTGACTTTTTGCCGCGGAGGGTCTAACATAATAGTTGACCTCTCTGCTTCGTGACTGCTGTGGAACTGGTCTGTCGGCAACCCCTCCTGTCCGTGGGGCTGCCGATTTTTTTATGCCTGTGCGGCATCGCTGCCGTAGTCGATTTCGTACTCCTCGCTCTGCAAATCGTGCGCCATCGAACACGGGTCAACCTCGGCCGCGCTGCACCTCTTTTCGATTTCGGAGTAGCTGATTCTGCCGTTCTCGTCTGCCGCCTGCGTTGCAAGCTCCATCATCAGATCCGCGTACCGCATACTCTCCTGCTGCTCTGCGTTCATGCTTCTGCCACCTCGCTTCCTGTCCGTACTCCGCTGCGGAACACAGCCAGCGTGTTCCAGCCCATAAGAACCCGCTCACGGTACACCCAATCCGAACCTGTGATGACCGGCGTACCGCCCGGGCGGTCCATCACCCTGTAAAAGATGCCCGGGTGTCGTCGGCTCATTTCCCGGGCCCGCCGCAGCGTCTTTTTGATTTCTGCTTTCTTCATTTTCCACGCTCCTTTCGTCAACGTGCTCGGTACAACAGCTGATAGCCGAGCGCTTCAAGAATTTTGCAGGCGCCATCGACATCACTATCACAGACAATAACATCTGCAGTACGTCTGCCGTCTTCGTACACCTTGACTTCTTTATTACTGGTGTATGTAGCAACGACTTCAAAAGTTCTGTACATTCGTCCTCTCCATTTCCGTCAGATACAGCGGTGCTTTATCATACCGCCGACCTCTTTTCCTGCTTGAAGAACTGATGCCCGTACTTTGCTGCCCGCTGCTCCGCGATTCTGACGGCCAACCCGTACAGGCTATCATCCGGGAAGAGGTCAACTTCCTCGGCTTCTGCAATAGACCGCAGTTCGTGGTAGCTCATGCAGGAGAGTTCGGCCACGTCGTTCCCGCTGTACATATAGCCGTCACCGCCGTCCACCCATTCCTCGCCGCGGGCCGAGCAAAAGCCGATAAATTCCAGCTTTCCGTTGATGTTGGCCCATGTTCGCATCATTCCCATTTCACACCTTGCCTTTCAAATAGTCCTTAATCCACTGGTCCGCTTCCTTGCGGTTCTTGCAGAATTTGCCGCTGCCGCAGTAGAAATAATCCTCGCTGCCGTCTACGTTCACCATCGCCTGTACGTTGATGGTCGCCCCTGTTTTCTGCGCCGGATGCCCTGCCGGCAAGTCGGTCATTACGAATTTCGTCATCGTTCACGCCCTCACTTCACCACGAATTTGTAGGCCGGGATTTTCTCGCATTCACCGGTCGTAAAGTTCATATTGACGTTGACTTCTACCAAGCCCTCTAGCTCGCAACCATTCATTTTGAACTGCCATGCGGTTTCGACTGCGTCTTTCTGTGTAGAGGAGAACGTGAAGTGTTCAACGCCAAATTTACGAAAACCGTTGATAAGGGGTATCACGCTGTTGTTCCCAACATTTTTGTCGATGTTGATGTAGTCGTTGGCGTTGCCTCTGGAAATCTTGTAGTAAAACCAAACGCTGCAAGTGATACCGTCCATGTTCTCGACGCTTTTTTCGATTTTCCACAACTCGTTGCAGATGCGGTTCTTGGTGTCTGAATCGTTGGCTGCCATCATCTGCTGTTTCAGCTGCTGCATCTTTTCGTAGGTCTTTTCGAGAAAGCCTTTCATCGCCTCGCTCTCGTCGTTGATTTCGTACACTTTCTTGGTGTTGTCGTTCAAGTAGCCGTAGCCGTTGTCGTCAAGGAGTTTGACGTACTTCTGCACCAGCGCGTCGTTCCAATCGCTGCCAATGTCGAGCAGCTGTTCGATGCACTCGCACACTTCCCTTACGATTCTGTCATCGTGGGCCACCGTACCGTCACGCAAGATGCCGTCGAGTTTTTCATCCGCCGTGTTCCATTTTTCGGAGTCTAACTCAAACAGGCTGCGTTCATCGAGGGCTTCCCGATACTCTTTCATGTAATTACGCATTTTCATTCTCCCTTGCTTTTCCTGCCCGTTTCTGATAAAATAAAGGGCGACGATGATGGCAGGCTCGTCGCCGCCCTTATTGTTCACTTGGCTTTTCCCTTTGCTTTGGTCGGCGTGGGGGAAAAGCCTTTTTTTATTTCTGCACTTTGGAATCCCGCACGATCTGTGCGGCTTCTTCAACGGTCTTTGCGTTTGCTTCAATGAGTTTTGCTATGTTCTCAAGGAACACGTTGTACTGGTCGTTGTTCATGTAATCGTCCATTTCTAACCTCCTGCCCGGTTCTGTGTGGCCGTCATCTCACTGGCCGTCTATCTCTGTAAGTTTCCATCTGGAAATTATTTTGTATTATCATTATACTATTTGACAGCTGGAAAGTCAATAGTTTTTGTTTCCTACCTACGATATTTTTTGCGTTTTTGTGTCACTTAACGGACTCGATGTTCCATGCTTCTCTGCATGAGGGCTAAATAGGCTCTAAGCCCAAGAATAAGGCCCTGTGGCGCGTTTTATGTGTCAAGTAATGAAAGTATATTGCCAGCTGTCAACTTTTGCGTATGGTGTGTCTATGCCGCAAATAGAAAATGCCGGTCGCTCCTTTTTGGGGAACGTCCGGCAAAAAATATTTTTTAGACCATTTTGGCCTGTTCTTCCAGCAGATTCAAAATCAGCCGGGCCTGCTCGATGTAGGACATAAGCAGCGCTCTCGGCTTGTTGCTCTCGGGTGCTTTCTCGGCCACTTCCGTCTCCTGCTTCTGCTCGTAGGACATAGCGGGAACAATCTCGGTCTGAATCCAACGCACAATCTCCGTATTTTTCCTCGGGTAGCGGGTTCTGATGTAGCCGATCAGTAGCCGCGCCGGGGCGAAGATGGTTTTCTTGGCAACGCCGTTGCGGCCGCGCGGCGCATCGAAGCAGACATAGTGCTTTACATCCTCGCGGCGGCAACTGTCCAGCGAGAATTGCTCCCCGAAGCAGCGGCACACATCACAGCAGGCGAGCATGACCTGCCCCTCGACCGTGATAGCCATAATCTGATTTCCGGCCCGGCTGGTGAACACCGCGCACTTGGACACCTTTCGTCCATCCACATATCTGTCAAGTCTCATTCTATGCAGCTCCTCTCCATGCAGTTCTCCAACTCCGCAAAGCGCAGGTTAAATAAATCTCGCAATGCGCAAATAATGGAATCCGACTCCTGTACGGTCTGCGGCGGCTTTTCGGCGGCCAGCTGCAAAAGCACACCCACGTCGCGCATGGCATCCGCCCTCGCCTTGATAAGAATTTCTCGTTCACTCATTGATTTATCCCTCGCAGTTTGGTATACTGTGGGTACGATGTTGGTACCATCGTACCGCCGTTTTCGGCATTTTTCATCTCCGCCCGCTGGTTTCTCAGGCCAGCGGGTCTTTTTATTTGCAAAACATAACGTGTCACCGTCCTTTTTGTATGTTTTGGTATCATTATATAGGACAAAATCGACGTTGTAAAGTGTTTTTTGCCAATTTAACCGAAAATAGAGGGATTTATTTGTGCAATATTGCCAATCGGAATATTTTCTCGAAAAGTTGACGTTCGGAAGATTTTGTGCAGCCTTATTGCGAGTTTTTTTCTGCAAACAGGATGAAAAAATCTCGCTTTTCAAATCCTTTTCCTCTTAATGTTAGGTACGGTATGGTGCTGGTATGGTGCTGGTGCTGGTAGTGACGGATTTTCCGTGGACATTTTATAGTGTGTCCATAGGACATTTCATGGACAGTTGCAGATTACGCAGGATTTACGCAGATTCCTGACCTTTCTTCCAGCATCCGCAGTTCGTCCTAGGATGCGTCCGCGGACATCTTTCGGACAGCAAAAGAGCGCCCCAGCTACTCGGATTTCTCCGGGCAGTCGGGGCGCTCAATTACTGCTTATTGCCTACGGCTTTCGCAATGCGGGTTGCCAAAGTCTCGACGGTATCATCAGGCCAGACGTTGACACCAAGGCTCTCGGCCATGGCGGTCAATTCCTGCCACGATTTGTTTTTGAGGTGCAGCACCGTGGAATCTTCCTCGGCGGCGGCCTGCGTTTCAATGACGCTGGATTCTTTGGGGTACTCATAGGTCAACGCCTGGGCGCTGTCGCTGATGCCCGCCGTGGTCGGATCGTTCACCACGCCAAGGATTGCCAGCACAGCAAAAACTGCGTTGACAACCGCCAGCAGCTTGTTGCCGAGGTCACCGAGGTCGAGCGTGTAGCCGAACACAGCGGCTACCACCTGTACAAGCAGCAGCACCGCCGGGATGAGGGCCAGCCAAAACGACTTGTTCTTCAAACGGACTTTCCAGTTAATGTTCATGGTCTATTTCTCCTTTCTCGGGATAATGTACAGGACGCGGGGCATGACCCTCCAAAATTTGGATTCTCGTCTCGTGGTTATGCAGCGTGTTGTCCTGCGCTTCTTCGTGTTCCCACAGGCGTTTGTGGGAATCGTGGTTGCTTTCGGTCACATCGGTCAGCTTGCTATCCAAGGTCTCGAACTTGTCGTTCAGCTTCGTGAGCGTCGTGTTCAGCTTAATCATGGGGGCCGTCACCGTGCCAAGCAGGCCCAGCAGTACGACGATTACGCCTACGACGGTCCATTCATTCATCGGTGACACCCCCTTACGCCGCGACTTTGTACTCGATGCCAGCTTTGTCGCACAGGCGCTTGATGACCTGTGCATCACCGCTGCTGATGCGGCCAACCTCGATGTACTGCACCGTGTTCGCCGCGTCGATAAATTTTGCGCGGTAGTAGCCCGGGTTCACGAGGTCAAGCTGCTTGCACAGTTCGTACAGCGGCATGGCCGTTACCGTGCCGACGGCATCAATGACAATCGTGGACAGGCCACGGCTGTCATTCAACTGATCCTTGATACCGGCGGCCGCCTTTGCGTCATCGTAGGAAATCCAGCCAGTGACGCGCCCGGCCTTGCCGACATTGCTGGTCGTGTTGGTGATGCGGACGCGGCCGTTCACGACTTCCTTGCCCCACAGGTAGAAAACGCCCGTGCGCACACCGGCAATCGTAAGCGACGTGCTGGCAACGTACAAGTTTGCCCGCTCCAAGTGGAGCGCCGTGCCGGCCCGCAGTTCGGCATCCTCCTGCCCAGTGCCGAGCAGACGCTTGTTCACCTCACCAGCCAGCCACGCGAATTTCTCCCCGAGGTAGTTGCCCGGGCAGGCGGTAGCCGTAAAGTAGCTGTGCTTGGTGAGGTTTCCGCGCGCGTCGCCCGTGTAGTTCAGGCCGTTTTTCAGCCCGGGGTTGCGCTGGCAGATGTCCACGCACAGCTTCACGAGGGATTCCAAAGCCGCGTCGCTGACGTGCCAGTTGGTGCTCGCGCCGCCGTCGTTAGCCACCTCAACAGTGACCGCGCGGTGGTCGTTGTAGGGGCTGCTGCTGCACCACGATCTGTTGTCCTCGTCGCAGAAAGCGCCGATACTGCCGTCCTTTGCGATGGCGTAGTTGGCCGACATCTGCCGCGAGGGCTTTGCCACCAGCGCACCAAACTGCTGCAAGGACAGCGACCCGGCCATGTGGTGCGGTGTGATGCGGGAAATCGGATTCTTGCGCGGCTTGTTGCAGTTCGGAGACAACTGCGTATAAGTCGCAAGAGCAGAAATACTCATTCGTCCTCGACCCCCTTGCCGTCGCTCATTTCAGCTTCGCACTCTGCGGACAATTCCACATCGGTCATGTTCTCGTCTTTCATGGGTTTATTCCTCACTTTCCATTAAAAATCGGCGGCATTTCTGCCGCCGTGATTCAGACCTGCATGGTGTCAGGTCGTTCTCCTACTTTCTTGCCCGAATAAAGTTGCTCGTCATAATGCAGCTGTGCGTACATCTCGCTTGCCCACAGTGCATCAATTTCGTTTTCTTCCAACACCTGAATCAGCGCGTCTACCAAGTCGAGCGCAAGGCCGAGCGTTCTTTTCAAGTGCCGTTCCTTTGCCCGGGCGCTCATGCGTTGGCGAACTTTTCATCGAAAAGCTCCTGCGTGAGAATGATGCCGTTGATGTCAGTGCCGATGCGCTTCTTGGCTTCGGCGATGACGGCGGCGGGGCCGAGCTTCTTGGGAACCTGATCCAACGTGCGGCGGCCGTGGACAATCAAAACAACGTAGGTGTATGCCATTGTGTTTTCCCTCCTTACAGACTGGTGGATTCGTACAGAGCGGCGATGGCATCGTAGAGGTCAATCTGGCCGTTCTGAAGGTCATTACAGGTCTTGGTCAGCTCCTCGTTGTCCATGACCTCGGCATCAAGGACACCGGGCTTCCACGTTTCGCCGTAGGCCCAGTAGGTATCCTTGTCGGCCTGCACCTCGTCCAGCGAGTGCGCAGTCTCGAAATAGACCTCGTCGGCGGTGTACTCGACGTAGGCATCGCCCTCATCGGGGGTGACGGTCTGCTTTTTGATGTTGCGGCGCAGCCACACCTTGTTCGGGGCGGTGCCGCTGAAATTCTCGAAATAAATCTCTTTCGGCTTTTCGGTGAAATGCGTAACCTGTTTCATGCTGCAATCGGTCCTTTCTGATTATTCACAAGGGTATAGAACGAAACATTTCTCTTGGCGACGGCGAAAATCGTTTCTACGTTCAACTTTGCCTTGATGTGCGTGGAATCGCTGTTCTTGAAGTAGCCGTAGTAGCTGATGACGTTCTGTGCGCGGCGCAGCGTCAGGCGCTTATTATGCCGCAGCCACACCGCAGCGCGGAGATAGTGCCGCCGGGCGCGCAGGAAAATTCTCGCGCGGATCGTCGTGCTCTTGTAGCCTATCACATAGCCCATCATGTCCACAGCGTTCGTGGCAAAGCCCAAAATCTTGAACTCGTCATGCAGGGAAATTCCAAGCATTTTCTTTGCCCATGCGGCAGCCTTGCGGAGCGCACTCTGCACGTCTGCCGCCCGTGAGCCGGTCACGAATATATCGTCCATATAGAACAGGATGTGGTATACCAGCTTCACCTCGCGGGTCTCTCCACGGCGGCGTTGGGTGCGTCTCAATCCCTGCACATAGCGGAACAGGTAACTCAACGCATAGTTGCACAGCCATTGCGAAAGCAGCGTACCGATGACAAGGCCGAGGATGACGACCCTGCCATTTTCAACACGCCAGTAGGTGGACAGCAGCGCGTCCACGAACCACAGCAGCGTGGCATTCTTGCGAATGTCACGCTGCAGCAGGCGCATGATGACGCGGCGGCTCAACGATTGGAAGCATTTCTTCACGTCGGCCTTGCCGTAGTATCTGCACCGCTTATCGCGGCGAATCCACTTTGCAATTTTGTTCGCACCGGCCACTTGGCCGCGCGTTTTGATGCTGGCGTACTGGTGCGGCATGATTTTTGCCTTGAATAACGGCATGAGCGCGTACACTGCCACGGCATCCATGATTTGCTGCATGATGCTTTCGTGGCTGATGTCGCGCTCTTTCAGACTTATCCCGTCAATCCGTTTGAAAAACTTGATAGGTGCAAGCCGTAAATCTCGGCGGCGAATCCGTGCGCATACCTCGCGCGCTATATCGTCGCAAATTTCCAAGAGAATATTGTGGTTGTGGTACTCGACCGCCAGCTTGATTTCGCCCAACGAGTAGCAGGACCACTCCACCATGAAAAGCTGGTAGTCCTTTCTGCGCCACTTCGGCGGGCGATTCTTCTCGCCGTGCAAATAGTCGAATATCCACCCGGAAACAATCGCAGGGTTCTCAATATCAACGTGCTTGCAATAGGTTCTCAATCGTTCACCCCACGAATTAAAAACTCTGGTGAGAATGAGAGCTTTCGGTTTCGGGCAGATGCCCTATTCTACTAACTCAGGCCACGGTCGTAAGCCGTGGGCCGCCCCGTTGCCAAGGCCACCTGCTACACTCGATTTTAGGCGGTGGTCTCCCCCGCCAAGGTGCGGCGCTGCCGCATCTGCATATTACAGCAGAGGATTACGGCGCAAAGAATAAAACCATATCACCAGATCGCGCCCGCGAGGATGTTCCAGTTCGCATTGCCAAGCCCGTTGTTCAAATTCGCACAGGCCAAGCCGCAATTCGCACCGTCGTTGAGGTTACTCCAAGACAGCCACTCATACGTCCCGCCAGAGGTCGGCAAATTGACCGCAGACTTGCGCCGTAATTCCCTATTAGATTTTATTTCAGTTCTCTAAAAGGGGCTTACGCCCCTCTGTTCGGGCCGACCATAAAGGTCAGCCCGCCCATTCACCCCTGTTTGCAGCACTACCAGGCGCGCCCGCGAGGAGGTACCAGCTCGCATTGCCAAGCCCGTTGCTCAAAAGCGCACAGGCCAAGCCGCAATGCGCACCGGCGAAGAGGGAACTCCAAGACAGCCACTCAAACGACCCGCCAGAGGGCGGCAAATAGACCGCAGACTTGTAGCCGTTGCCGGAGGATGCGCCGTTGTCGATGATACTAGGCGTGGTGAACTCAGGATGAGCCTTGCTGATAGCGAGGTCGCCGATGTAGTGCCAGTTCCAGTTTGCAGGCTTCGGCACAGTCAGCGGCTTATCGGTATCGATGTAGTTGGCAGACTTGCTCTGCGCAATGTTCTTCGCCAGACGAACGGTCGCAGGGGCAATCGTCATGGTGTTGGCATCAGTGTCCACAGACAGAGTGTCGATGATGTCAGCTACAACGGCATACGCGCCGGGCTGAGACTCCAAGCCCTGAATGATGAACGGCTCCTTGCCGTTGGTGCAGCTGGTCGGAGAACCGTCCACGCCCTGCACGTTGTCGCAAGAACCACTCCACCACGGCATAGTGCTGATGTAGGTGTCGGTAGTCACGTCAAACGGCGTGTCGGTGTCGAGGTTGACGGCCTTGTAGACCGTGCCGCTGACCGTCACGCTGACAATGGACTTGATACGGACGTTCTTCGCCAGCTTGTACATGGACGCGGTGTTACGGTCGGTGCTCGTGCCGCTGCCCACGTCGCCCACGATGACGGACGAGCCGACAAGCAGATTGTCTGCCTGTGTTTCGGTGAGCAGGACGCGGGTAACGCCCGTCTCGGCCGCAGCAGCCTTGTACTGGAGGTTGTAGCTGGTGCAGCCTTCCAGCACACCAGAGTTGCCCTTTTTGCCGTACTTGAGCTGGAACATGTGGATACGGAACGCAATGTCGCAGATGGAGATACCGGCGTAGTTCGCGCCGCGCTTGCGCCACTCGGCAATCTGCGAGTTGTGGCTCCAAGTGTAGTTCAGCGGGGCAAGGCCAGACGCGGAAGTGGGCTTGCCAGCGGCATCCTTGCCAGCAAGGTACTTTGCGTGAACCATGAATGCGCGGATGCTACCGTCGGGCGCGACGCACTCAGGCAGCGGGAAGTAGCCAGCCTTGCGGGTGGTGCGGTAATACTTCCACCAGTTCACGCCGTCATCCACCAGCGACATCCACGCGGATTTCTGCGCGACACCGACCATGCCGTTCGTACCGGCGCGGGTGAACGAACCGTCCACCTTGTCCACGGCCTTGATTTCGATTTCGCCGTTGGTGTCGATTTCGTACTCGACCTCGATGGTCCAGAACGCGAACTGCTTGCAGTACGTGTCTTTGCCGATGACGGTGTTGGTGCTAGGCGTGGCCGCGCCAAGTTCCTTGCTGTCCTCGACGAACTCGCCCTCGGTGGTCTGCGAGGTGCCGAAATCGTAGAATTTGACACCAAAGGTCTTGTCGCTGTGCAACAGATTGAACCAGCGGGCAAGAAGCTGGGTCTTGGTGTAGTTGCCGTCATCAGCGCCATGCCACCAAGACACGAACATGTCGTCGATGTTCTCCGGCGTGACGCTGGATGCGTAGAAGCTGTCATAGATGGCGGCACCGGTAGTGCCGGCCAGCTCGGCGGCTTTCAGGCTGTTGCCGGCTTCCAGCGCGGCGGCGACTTTCTGCAACGTCTCCTCGGTTGCGGGATGGGAAATGAGTTTCATAAATTTACTCCTCCTCGTTCATAAAGAAAGAAAACAGCCCGTTTTCATCCGGGCCAAGGGCATAGGTTGCGGCTCCGGCATATCCGGCTGCCTGTTGCGCAGCTTTGGCGGCGGTTTTAGCGAGAACCTTAACGCGGACTTCCGTTGCGTTGGATTCCTCTGCCGCCGCGCTGGCGGCATTGGCGTAGTTTTTCGCCACCTGTGCCTGCTTCTGCGCTTCGGCGGTAGCCTGTCCTTTTGCTACCGCGATTGCTATAATGTCCATGTTTCTGCTCCTTTACATATCGCAGAACTTGCCACTGGAATCGGCAATGACGATACGCTTCTCGTGGATGATGTAGGCTTTCGTACCCATCGGCGGGTTTTTGATGTCTTTCAGATCCTCGCTGTCATCGCACCAGTACATCGTATCGGGCTGGCGGGTGACACCGTATTGTTCGCTCAACTGCACCATTGTTCACACCCCCTATCCCTCGTCCTCGTTCAAAAAGAACGAAAATTCGCCATTTTCATCAGCACCAAAAGCGAATGTGGCAGCCCCGGCATAGCCCATGCACTGTTCAAGGGTTTTGTCGGCAGCAACCTTTATCGCCGCAACCTCAACTTTGACTTCCGTGACCGTTTGCAGGTCATTTTTTACGGCGGCTTGCACCGCCAACGAATTTTGGTAGCTGAGAGCCGCCTTTTGAGCGTTCTCGGCAGCCAAAACGCCCTGTTCTTCTGCCTGCTTCACCTTGGCGTAGTCGTACACGACTTTCAGCTTACTGTACGGATTTACGCCGTCGCCCTGCTTCATGCGTAGGTTGCCGTCGGTCATTTCTTCGACAAGCAGTTCGCCGTCGTCGTAGATTTTGCCGTTCTTCTCGGCGGTTTCATATCCCGCAGTAGTGCCGTGGCGGGGAATAATTGTAGCAGCCAAAATACCATCTCCTTTCTACCGAGCGCCGCGATTACTCGCTATCCTCGGTTTTTGCAAGCACTTTGAGTTTGCTGTACGGATTCACGCCGTCGCCCACTTTGAGGGTAAGGCCGCTTGCCGTTTCTTCCAGCAGAAGTTCAAACTTCTCGTAGATTTTCCCGTTTGCTTCGGCCTGTGCATACTGCGCAGTTGTGCCGTGGCGCGGGATTGCAGTAACAGCCATTTGTATACCTCCTCAATCGTCCGGGCCGCCGCCATCAATGACAAGGGAAGTCGTCGTTCCCGGGCCGCCGCCTGTCAGCTTGAATTGGCTGACCTCGTTGGCTTCGCCGCCGTCGAGCGTTCCATAGTCTACCCAGTTCACGCGGGCGGCCGCCTTGGACGCTTGTGCGGCGCTGTTGGACGCAGCAACGGCCTGTTCCTTGGCAGACGATGAACTATCCTCTGCATCGGCTTTTGCCTTTTCTGCGGCTTCCTTCGCGGTTTCTGCGTCGGCCTTGGATGCAGCGGCCTTGTTTTCCGAGTTGAGCGCGGCGGCAGCATGGGCGGCGCTCTCGCTGGCCTTGGAGCCGGCCGTCTCAGCGTTGCGGGATGCTGTAGCGGCGGATGCAGCGGCAGAATCCTCGGACGCTTCTGCTCTTTCAGCTGCATCGGCGGCGGCGATCTGGTTCTTACCGGACAGCGTTTCAGATTCCTTGGCGGCGTTCTCGCTGTTTTTTGCAGCGGTTTCGCTGGCCTTGGCGTTTTTCTCGCTCGTCGCGGCGGCGGTCTTGCTGTCAGCGGCGTTCTGTTCACTCTCGGCTGCTGCGGCCGCGCTGTTGGCGGCGGCGGTTTTGTATCCCTCCGTCGTGGACATGATTTGCCGCATGGTCTCGACGTTGTGTTCAACAGCATCTTCGACCTCGGTGCTCATGTAGAACAGCGGACACCACACGTTGGACGGAGACAGAACATACCAGCGGCCAGCGCCGATGACACGGACGCATGAGCCGACCTTGGCAAACCAGCGGATGTTCGTCTCCTCGCCGGCCCGTTCAAGGTTCGGCAGATTTTTCAAATCGTCAACGGTGTCGGCCGCGAACATATACAGGGCTTCCGTCGAGGTAGTCAGCGCGGATTGAATCAGCTTAAATGCCATCTTCCCCACCCTCTTTCAAGAACACCTTTTCGGCTTCGGTCTGCAAGCGCAGCAGATACTCATACTCCTCGCGCGGGATAATCTGCAAGGCATCTTTCTCCGGCAGGAGTACCGCTTTCGGCGTGGTGTCACGCAGTTCGAGGTAGCGCTTATTGTGGTAGTAGCACGACGCGAGGGTTCTCCCCTTGTGCGCCCAGCAGATGTTGGTAACGCGCCGGTTGACATCCCCTGTGCTTTCGTAGTTGTAGGCGCTGCACCACCCGCAGCCGACACCTACCGGGCAGTTGATGCACTCGGGCGTGGACTGGCTGGACAGCGTAATCGCGTCGAGGTAATCGCGGATCTTCGCAGTATGCGGGGTGTTGTAAATTCCCTGCATATCCCCGATGCAGATTTTCTCGGCCTTTTCCTTGCCGATACTGATTGGGCAGTACCGCAAGCACGGATAAGCCTTGCCCTGCGTGTCAAAAGCCAGCATACCGCCCGAGCCGCCGCAGTAGTTCTTATCATCCTCTTTCGTCACGGGGTATCCGATGTTGTGGTCGAGAATGGAGCACGCGATGACCCGCTTGGTGGCAATCAGGTGGTCCGACACGATTTTCAGCTGGTCGTACAGCACCCGGGCATCCTGCGGCGTGTAAATCGGCTCGTAGGCGTAGTTGGCCGCAATAAAATCCGGGTTCTGTTCCAGCATGAACAGGATGGCCTCGGACATCTGCGGGAAGCTGGCCGGAACGAACGTCATCTTCGTCTGCTTACCGCCAAGCCCTGCGGCCGCGTGGTATGCCTTGATGGCTTTGTCGAAGCTGCCATTGCCAGCGGCATCGACGCGGTGGGCATCGTGCAGGGCTTTGTGACCGTCGATGCTCACATTCAGGCTGAGGAACGGTGCAAAGCGCTTCACGAACGCCTGCACCTGCGGCTCGAAATAGTTCTGCCCGTTCGTGCTGATGCTGATACGAGCGCCACTCGCAAGGGTGCAGCCTTTCAACGCGCACTGCTTGAAAAAGTAGTCGCAGATGTCAGAAATCAACGGCGCTTCCAGCAGGGGCTCGCCACCGATGAAGTCGAGGATGACGGTTTTCGTCTTTTTGCTGATGAAGCCGCCAGGCTTGTCGTCTTCCCACATGCGGATAAGCAGATCGACAATGCGCTTGCCGGTTTCAAGGCTCATGGATTCCGGGCCTTTATGGTGTTCGTAGCAGTAGTCGCACCGCAAATTGCACTGGTTCGTAACTTGGAACGTCACCTCGCGCACCAGCGAACGGTCAGCCACACCGGGGTACAGCCTGTGGATGAAGTCGTTATAATTCGGCAGACGCGGCAGTTCCCTCATGGCTGAAAACGATCTCCTTTCTCTCGAAGTCGATGTAGAAGCCGGTGTCCTGCTTATCCCAGCCGAGTTCGACCGGGAAATACTGGTCCACCATCTTGTTCATCAGCATTTGGCGGTGTGTCTCCGCATGGGCAAGGTCGCTGCGGTACTGCTTGATGTAGGTGTCCAGCATCTCCCCTGCATCCTGCTCCTTGCTGAGATTGACGAAAAAGCCAATCAGGTTCTTGGCGACGCTCACCTCGTAGGAGCAGCGCTCCAATTCCGCAAAATGCGCATCCTCAACAGGCACGTTGACGTGCTTCTTCTCCACGATTTTATCCATGACACTTATCCTTTCCGACGAAACTAATTCCGTCATACCGTTCTTGGTATTTGTTCATCTTGCCAACGATGTCGTAGGCAAGGGTCTTTTCCTCGGGAAAATGCTCGATAGCGCAGCGAAGAATCCCACTGCACACCTTGTAGGTAAAATAAAAAACCGCATCGTCGCCGCAGTCGTCAATGAGGTCCGCCTGCGCTTTCATGCGGTTTAACATATCGGGATTGCTGAAAATATCGTAGTTGCGGTAGGCCGCCTGTACAGACGAGACGAACGATTCCACCAGTTCCAGTTCGCGGATTGAAAACTTACGCCCGAACACATCCTGCGCGTGGGTGAAGTATTCCCCAATGTAGGCGCACACCTTGCGGTCGTCGTAGTTCTCCACGACGGTCGCGCAGAAAATTTCTGCAAGGTGAATTGCCGCCATAGGATATTCCACGCCTGCAAGGTTTGTGCGGCAAAATTCAAGGAACGTCGCCCTCGGGATAGGTTTCAAATCCGCGATAGCCAGTGTGACCGTTGCTTGGAGCAAATTTTTATCCATAAAAGCCTCCCATTACGCCCATATAGAGCCCGGTCCTGTACAAGTAGCGATGCAATTTACCAGTTCACACGCAGAGCCGCAGCCAGTAGAGCAGGAATTTCCGCATCCCGAGCAGCCCTTGCAGTCTCCCCCACATCCTTGACAGCCACCGTGGCAGGTTCCTGTGCAGCCGGAGCAGCTTCCCGAACATGTGCCGCTGCAATTACTGCAACCGCCAGTACAGGACGAGCAGCCCGAGCACGTTCCTGTGCATGTTCCTTGACAGCCGCCAGTGCAAGAGCCGGTACAGCCCTGACACGTTCCTGTGCAAGTCCCTTGGCACGTTCCTGTGCATGTTCCCGTACAGCCCTGGCAGGTAGTCTTGCACGACCCCGAGCAAGTGCCGGTACAAGTACCTGTACATCCTTGGCAGGTGGATTGACAGCTACCAGTGCATGACCCCGTGCAGCTGCCTTGGCAAGTGCCTGTACACGTTCCTGTGCAGCCCTGACAAGAGCCCTTGCAGCTACCGCTACACGTTGTTTCGCACGAGCCAGTGCAAGAGCCGGTACACGACCCCGAGCAAGACCCTACGCAAGACCCCGTGCAGCCGTTACAGGTGGTATAGCACCCACTGGCACAAAGTCCTGTGCAGGATGCCGCGCAGCCCGTGTCCGTTCGGGATACAGCGTCCTTTTTCCCCAGTTCCGCAATGCGCTTTGCCATTGCGTCCATGCGGATGTAGCTGCCTGACTCCACCTTGTCTATGCCGTTCGGGTTGATGGCGCGAAGCGGGTCCGCGAGTTTTTGGCCGTGTTCTGCGAGGATATAACCGCCCGGCGTGGGCTTCATTGAAAACTGGTAGGCTGCCCCGGCATAGCTTTGCACAGAGCCGACACCGCGGCGGCGGTTGCACTCGTTGTTCAACAGTTCTTTTAGGCCATTGAAATCCTCAGCGGTGACGAACGACACGCCGTCGTAGTTGTCCTTTGGCGTATATGCCATGCCATCACCTCCCCAGCCTTACGCGAACGCGGCGAATGCCGCTTTCATTGGAGTTTTCCACGGCGAAGCCAACAGCCAGCGCAGCTTGCGCCGGATCTGAAACCGCAACCCCGACACCGGGGTATTTCTCACTGGGTACGATGTAGTCGCCTTTGCGTACCCGGCCAATTACCTTGACGCGGCAGCGGCCAATAAGGCCGACAGGGATAAAGCGCCCGATGTTCCACTCGAAGTAGTCGAAGCCGTCAGGCGGGGCATCACCGCCGATAAGCTGGCCGAACTCGTCAGAATGGACACCCACGATATGGTCGCCGTATGTGGCTTTGATGTACTGTTCTCGGTCAGACCGTTCATCCAATGCGATAATATCGCCCGGTTCTGTGCTTTCGCCGCGCGGGAAAAGTTCGGCGTAGTCATTGTAAATCGGGTGGTACGTCTTGTTGCCCGAGATATTCCCGCGACACGTCAGCGTGTTCATGTAGACATCGCCCGCCGTGTTGACGTAGTTGTTATTGGAGCCGAACGAGACAACGCCTGTGAACTTGCCGCCCTCTTTCTTCATGTACTTTTGCGTACCCATGCCGAAAAAATCAATCATCCCGCGCTCTTGGTCGTAGGTGAAAGCGTACCAGTGGCCGCCAGCGATTTCGTCCACGAGATCGCCGCCGGCATAGACGCTGCAGCCCTTGCCGTTCACCGTGATTTTCTGCCCGGATGAATAGCTCGAGTCCATGTAGACGTAGCCGTGGGAGTTCCCGTTCCCCGTAAACTGGTGGGTGTTGCCGCTGAGGTAGTCGGTATAGCGGCAGAACGCCGCCGTCGCCGGGGCGAAATAGTCCGCCGTGTGACCGCCCAGCATTCCGGCGTTCAGCTTCTCAATCAGCGTACCGTCCGCGATTTTTGAGATGATAGTCTCTTTGTTGAAGGACTTTGCCGGTACGGCATCGTCGGCCTTTTTGTCTGCGGATTGAATGGAACGCTGGTTGGCGAGAATCATTTGCTGAAGCGCATTGAAGGCCTTGTTGAACTGCTGCGCCGTAGGCCGCCCATGAACGCCGCCGACAATGGACACCCAGCCGCCCAGCCATTCATCAAGGTTGATTTCCGCGAGCGCACCATTTGCCGCAAACAGCGTACTGGTGCTAATATCGTCCATTATATTTTCCCCCTTTACGTTATGGATTGGGCAAATTCACCCATCCCGAATCCCAGCGCGGCATCGTCACAATCGGCAAAGCCGAAGAACTGCGTGTCCGAGCATGAAATTCTCGCCGTCACGCCGGACGGACGAATGACGATGCTGTGGCTCTGCAAAAGCGAGAGGACGGCATCGGAAAAACTCGCCGTAATGGTGACATAAAAAGTGGCCGGTATCGTCGGGATTTCCGAGTAAACCACGGAAACCGCATTGAATACCAGCTTGCAGGCTGTAATCACATCTTCGACGGAGCAAGCCGACGTGTTCAACATGGCCTTATATTTCAAAAGCATTCTGTACACATCGTCGTCCTCGGCCAGCTTCACATCCGAAATCATAACGCCCGCTTCGTGGCGGCTCAGATTCACGATGGTTCCGATTTGGTCGAGCTGCTTTCCTGTGCAGTTGTCAATCTGCCGCGTGATGAACAGGCTGTCAATGGCAGCGTGCAGATCCTCCATCTGCTTTCCGAACGCTTCGATAAAGCGCCGGATGTTCGTCTTATATATGGTGTCAACAGGCGTTCCAATAATGAGGTCAACCGCCATCCTCGTTCACCCCCTTGGCTTCGTGCTGCGTCTGCAACACCCATGTTGTGGTCGATTTCATCCACATTTTCGGGGCGTTGCTTCGCAGTATGGCAACCGAACCAACGGAGCAACTGGGCATCTGTAACAGTTCGCTCTCGTCGTCGATTTCATAGAAATTCAAGTTTTCCTTGACAATGCGCTCGGGTCTGAACTGTGACGGCAGACTGCCGAGCCAATCCTCGCTTATGTTCCTACTCACTGACCGTCACCTCGATGCTGTCGTTGGTAATGGTCGGCTGCTGGCGCAAGCCGACGCTAATTGTTCCGTGCTTGTACACGCCCACCGTCTTGCCGCCGGTATCGTCGAGATAGCCCGTCATGTCGATGTAGTTTATCCCGTTCACGCCTTTAAGGATGGCCGGAATGAGCGTTTCCTGCATCTTGACGTTGCTGCCCGCCGTGAGTTCTGCGGTGGTGAGAATCGACTGTATTTTCTCCAAGTAGTTGTTGTCCAACTCGCTCTTGGTTACTTCCAACACGACTTTCAAGTGCAGGACGCAGTTCTCGATGCGGGAGAACTGCACATACTGGCGGACACCCTCGGAGTCGGTAATGTAGGCATAATGTGAGCCATAGGGCCGGATGCCCGGTGCTTTGCCGTTCCATATCGTTTCGGCAACTTCCGTATCGTCACCGCCGCGAACGACGATTTCGATGCTATGCGGCGGGCGGCCCTCTGCATCCTCTTTGTCGGTGTAGTTTTCGTAGCCGCTGGCATAGTCACAGCCATCCACATCCGCAAGCAGCGATGCGCAGATTCTATCAATCGTGTTGCTGCCGCGGATAGCGACGCTCTGTGCATAGCGAAGCCGGACCTCGGCATCGCTTTCCGCCAGCCGCCCGGGCGAATATTTGACCGCGTTGTTTACCGAGGTCAAGCCGTTCACGCCCGTGACGATTTGGGTTATCGTACCCAGCGGGAGCGAGATGTCGCCGTACTCGACGGTTTCATACGACAGGTTCGAGGTCACCTGTTCCACCTGCACGTTCGAGGTCAGTTCCGCATAGAACGAATCGTCCTCTTTGGTTCCCGTCGCCACAATCAGCTTTACGAGTGCGCCTGTGTCATCCATGTCATCGGTGATTTCCTCGGCAATGGTAAGGCCGATTTTCTCGCCAGCTTCCACGAACGCCGCTTTCATGGCATCATAGGCCGCCGCGTAGGTAGCGCACCCGCTGATGGTTTTGGTGTAGGCTTGGACGACGGTTCCGACGGAGCCGCTGTCAATGTTCTGATGCAGGGTAATCGTGTACTCCGTCACCTTGGACACGTCGGTTAAGACGGGCCGTACCTTGATGCGCCAAAAGTTTTCGCGGCTGATTTCTTGGTTTGCAGACGCTTGCAGCTGGCGTTCCGGCTGTGTCGTGGACTTCACAAGACTGCCGTATGGAATGAGTGTACCGTCGTCGCCCGTGCAGGCGAGGACATAGCGGCTTCTTTTCCGGGCCTTGCGCATGAATCCCGAAATCTGGATGTCATTGTCCAAGTTCACCCCGTCAGCGCTGCCGGGATAAAGCTGGTAGTACACATTCTCGACTTCTTCCCACAGCTGTTCCTGCTGATCGGCAAAGGACTGGACGATGACCGCGAAAAACGACTGCGGGTGTTCCGACGGGTCTACGCCGATAGTTCCCTTGAAATACTCGCACAGTTCGGAGAAAATCTCGTCAAGGCGCTTTCTTCTAAAGCCCGTGGGCAGCGCACCGTATTCGCTCATGTGTACTCCACCTCACTTTCTATGATTTCGTCACTGGTTTCTACCGTGAACCGGCAGGTGCATTTTCGCTCGTCCTCGTCAAATTCAACGACGCAGCTTTTCACGTTCTTTACCTCGTCAAATTCCATGAGGGCAGAGCGGATGATGTTGGCAATTTCCTGCGTGTTCGGCTTTTTCACCAGTATTTTTTCAAAGTACGGGATACCGAGCTCCTCGTTATACTTCCACTCGGCCAGCGACCAGCGCAGCTTGATTTGTATGGCTTGCCGCAGGCTGTCGGTAACAACCACATCGCCGTCCTTGGTGAAATACAGGTCGCCGCTGGTGTCGAGCGCAAGATCCTTTATCATCGTGTCACCCTCCAATCAGCGAGCCGCCGACGTGCAAATTACCCTCGACGTAGGTTTCGTCGGCCTTGGCTTCGATGTAGTGGCCGCCGTCGTAGTAGATGCCGGCGGCGCCACTGCCGACCTTGATGCTTTTCTCGCCCACGGACACCTCTCCGGATGTCTCGGTAAGTTCGATTTTTGCATTTCCCCCGACCGTTGCTTTCAGATTCCCCTCGGAAATCTTAATGCCCGTGTCCTCGTTCAGCTGCAAGGACGCTTCATCCTCGCTCACAGTGGCCTGTGCATTCACGCATTTAAGCGTTGCGCCGTCATTCTTGATGACAGCGCTGTGGTCCTCGTCTCCGGCTTCTGCCGTGACCTCATTTTCCTTGATGGACACCTTTGTGGTGTCGTTCAGACTTGCGAGAATTTCATCTTCCTTGACCGACGCCTTGGCAATCTTGTTCACATCTCCAACGATGCCGTCGTCGTCGATTTTGACGTTGACCGTATCCTTGAATTTGACGTGAATCTCGTCCTTTCCTGCGAGGATTTCGTTCTCCTCGGAAAACAGGATTGCCGCGTTCTTGGCCTTAGCCTTGGACACCGCAGCGGGCGCAGACTTCAACAGGCATGGAACGCAGATTGCATTGGACAGGCCAAACCGCAGGCCGCTTGTGTAATTGCCGCTCTGCCATTGCGACAGAGTGCTTTCGCAGCAGACAATAAGACAGGCATCCCCGGCAGATACCGGGAATGCCACGCCTATTTTTCCGTTTGCGGACATCGGCAAAACGATGGGACAGCCCGAAATACTCGGGTAGGACATGTTCTTTCCGTCAGCGGTCCTAAAGGTCACGGACGGTTTTACCGATGCGGTCATGCCATTTGCCGAGGTGATGGTGCCGGGCATAGCCGTATGCACCCCGGACAGGGTATCGTCAATCAGACGTTTTATCTCGTCGAAAAGGCGCTGGGCCATTATTTCACCTCCAAGAGTTCAGCGACGCACACCCAAGAATCTTCACCGCTGCCCTCGCTATCCCCTTTCGTGTCGATTTTCGAGACACGGAAAGCGCCGGTCGCCAGCTTACTCGAAAGCATGACGTAGTCGTTCGCCTGGATGTGGCCGTTCATCAAAAACGTGACCTTCCACCCGGTTTGTGTTTTTCTTTTCGTCGTGTTGGCGTTTTGGCTGTTGGACGTGGATGCGTTATCATACAGCCGCTCGGGGTAGCCGATAAGTCCCGTCTCGGCGCTGAGGACATAGGCCATAGCCGTAATGGCCTCATTGGCCGCGCAGACCTGCACGACCCCGTTTTGAATGGAAAAGTTCGTGTTGCTTGCGCCACACACCTGATGGAACAGCGTTGTCGCGCTGCCCACGAAGCTGAAATTCTTAAACGACGGAAATGTACAACTCGGGCTGAACAGAATCGCGCACCCCATACTGACGGCGGCATCGGTAAGAATCTTCTTGCCATTCACGCTGCCACGGTACGAAATGCTGACGTTGGTATCTCGTGTCGCCACAAGACCGTCAACGATGCTGATTTCCGTACAGGTGTCAGCTCCCTCGTGCGTAGAATCAATATGGCTGACCGTTCCCTGTATGATAGTAGCCATATCGCCGTCGTACCCGGCTTGCAGATCCACGACGCAGTTGGTTTGCTCCAGCACCGCAAGCGACTGCGGCGACAGGTTGTAGATTTTGATAGTGGCCGTGTTGTTCGATTCGCTGTCACCGCGCTCCACCTCGAAGTTGATGCGAAGCGATCTTCCCGTCACGACATCCGGCGCGCCGATTTCAAATCCCATCGTGCCGGTCGTTCCGGCCATGAGCCTGTACGCTCTCTTGAAATTTTTCATTCCAGCAACTCCCCTGTCGGGACATAGCACAGCGAAGCGCTCCCGTCATCGAAAGAATACCGCGTGATTCTATCCTCCGTGGAGAGCACCACGAGCGCCCCCTGCGGCACGCTGTACGACGTGTACCACACGTTCAAGGGAAAGTTAGGCACTAGGCGTATACCGTCCACGATAGGCTCTCCCTCGTCGTTACAGAAGCCTATCGTCCAAAAGTCGCCTGTGCTGTTGTATGAGAGGTGCAGCACACACAACTCGCCGTCGAGCATTGTGCGGCAAAGGTAGTCGTTCTGCCCGGTTGGCAGGATGATTTTGAAATAATCCATATCTGCCCCCTTAGAACAACTTGGAAACTCTGTTGAGCATTCCCTTGGCTATCGAACTACCCTTGCTGCTACTGCTGTTCGACGAACTGGACTTGGAACTTGCGGTCTTGCTCGTGGTCTTTTTGGTGGACACGCTGCCCGCGTTGGTTTTCGTGGTGCCGCCGCGTGGGAAAGATACGACCACAAGGGCCGTTTTCTTTTCCGTCACGGTTACTTGGGTAAGCGAAAATTCAACGGTCACAGAATCGCCGCTCTCGGCATCATCCGGGATTTTCAGACCCGACAGGGCCATATTTTCCCATGTGTCGCCGTTGGCAATGTAGGTCACCAGCTCCCTGCTGACAAACAGCTTGCGAAGCTGGCGCGTGACTTCTGCTACCCGGTTTGCGGATGAACCGTGGCGGCCGTACCACGTCACAGGGCGGTTGGCAATGGTCGCCGTCACGGTCAGCGTGGTTGCTTTTACGATGATGTCGTCGCTTGTCGTGTAGCCGCTTTCCGTGGCGTACTCCGGCACCTCTGCACTAAGCTGTTCATCCTTGGTTTTTACGGAGTCAAACTCTATACCGCCAAGGCTGGCGGGTGACGAAGCCCTCACTCCCATGCGACATCACCTCCCCGTGTGGGCCATCTGGTTCGCAAGCTCGTCCGCAGCGTTCTTGCTGCTGGTCTTGATTGCTCCCCCGGCCTTAGTGGCCATATCCTTGTCGGTGCAGTAGAACGTATTTTGAACGTGCTGCTCCACCGAATTGTTGTTCGTGTTCGTGGTCTTGCCCGCAGAAACCGTGTTCCCGAGCGTGGCCGTTTTCGTTTTCGTCGTAGGCTCCACGCCGAAGAAACTGGACACGCCGTCTACCAAACCGCTCAAAGACGGGAAGTTTTGGGTAATCCAGCCGAATAAATCTCCGAGAACACCCTTTGCAGAATCCACAAAATCCGAAATTGCACCGAGAATGTCGATGCCGAACGCATCTTGGAAAAAGCGGTTGATATCCTGCACGACCTTGTCTGCGGTATCTTTCAGCGACTCAAAGGCTCCGGCTGTATCGCCATTGATGATTTTTGAGATGAACTCGAACAGGCCGCCGAAAATCGTCATTACGAGGTCTACGGCCGCACTAATCGCATCGACGATAGAATCGCCGTATTCCGACCAAAGCAGCTTCATACACGCTATGATAAGGGCCACAAACTGCGAGATGCCCTCAAAGGCAGCTTGTATCCGCTGCCAAATCCACATGGCGACGGCAACTACGGAGTCTCCATATTCAGACCACCACGCCTTGCACTTGCCGACGACTTTGCCGACCAGCTGGTAGATGAAGTTGAACACCTGCTGCGCGACGCTCCAAATCGTTTGGAGCACCGCCTGCACCTTGCTCTTATTTTCTTCCCACCACTGGCCTACGGCTTTTAGGACATCCTGCGCTTTCTGCTTCAAGTCGCTGAAAAAGCCCAAGATTTTTTCTCGGGCTTCGTCGGCATCTATGCCGGCACCCTCGAGCAGATCGGCAAAGACGGAGTCCTTGCCCTGCAAGAACGAAACGAAGTCCTCGACCAGCAGGAACACCGCGAGGATTGCCCCTGCTATAAGCGCGATTTTCGCGCCAGCCGGGTTTAGGAGCGAAAGAATCTTCTTTATGCCGCTGATAATCGTAGGCCCTTTCCATGCTGTGAAAATGGCCGCGACGGCCAATGCCAGCAGCTTCAACATATTCTCTGTGCCACCTACGGCACTCGAGATTTTGTCAAGGCCGGATTCGATAAGGTCAAGTACCTTTTCCACGGCACCGAAGCCCTTTAGCATGACCTTAGCCACGGTTTCTGTGATTTTGAACTTCTCGTTCATATCGGTAATTTTCTTACCGAATCGGTTGCTGATAATCGTCAGCGCGTCGCTCACGCTCGCTGCGGTATCCTCATACTTTTTGCTGATGGAGTCTGCCGCTTTCGTGTAGGCTTCTTTCACGCTCTTAGCCGTGAGCGTGCCGCCAGCAGCCATAGATTCCAGCTGCTTTTCGGTTTTGCCCAGTCCCTCGGAGAGAACGTCTACGACTTCCGGGGCTGTCTTTTTCAGCTGCGCAAACACAGTGCTGGAAACCTTGCCCGTGGAAAACACGCTTTTGAGCATCGTCTGCACGTTGCTCAAATTGCTTGCCTTACCCGCGACGGTTTCATTCTGCGAGAGCAGCTTTGCAAATTCCCGCGCATCGTCGATTGGGAACAGATCTTTGCTTTGCGACGAGAGGTCCGCAACATAGGTGCCGAACTCCTCGTAGCTGGTGCGGCACTCATTGGCCGACTGCAAAATCTTGTCCTGTATCGCCTGTTGGTCTTCAAGGCTGTCCGACGCATACTTGATTTTGTCGTTGACCTCGCTGAACGACTCGACGATTTGGTTCATCTTCGTCAAGCTGACCGTGATGCCGATAAAAGAGAGCAGCTTTGTAGCCTGTGATTTCAGCTTGCCCAACTCACTCAGCGCTTCGTTGGACGATTTCTCGTCGAGGTGCGGGTGAATCTTGTGTTCGCTGCCCTTTTCCGCAGTTTCCTGCATTTTCTTGACTTCTGAATTAGTCGCGGCCTGGCTCGCCTTGTCAATCATAAAGCGAACGACGTTGACGAGGTCAGACAGGACCATTGTGCTTGCTGCCACTTGCTACTCACTCCCCCTCTTGACGCTTGCTGCGCTGATAGTCGATGTCCTGTGCCATGTCGTACAGCGCATACAATTTCAGCGCTTCGTCCAAGGTGTAGCAGTTTTTCAACTCGTACATCGTGGCCTTGCCCGCTGAAATCAGCGCGTACATTTTCAGTTCTAAATCGCTGCCGAAAGCGGCTGCATCAAACTCTCCGTACTCTGCGAATGTTTCTCCTTGACGGCATCCATAAGAGCGCCAAATGGGATGCCGAGACCATCGAAAAAATTTCCAAAGTTCACCGTCAGCACCTTGACGCTAAGACGCACGGCGCTTCCGAGGTCTTGGCAGAAAATCTCGTTGAAGTAGTCGAGATTCAGCACCTTGTAGCGCTTCTCGCGGTCTACCTCGTCGTCATCCACGAATGTGATGTTGCCGTAGGCAAGCAGCAGATCCGTGAACAGCTTTTGCAGGTTCTCACCCGACAGGCCGTTGATGGCTTTGGCGAGGTTGTCGATAGAGACATTGCCGACGGCCTTTTCAAAGTCGATGTCCTCGTCGTCCTTGCCCTTTACGGAGTCGATGTACTGCTGCATCGCCGGAACGAACAACTGCAAGACCGGCACTAAAAGCACCATCAACGTACCGCAGACGGCCACGGAGTCCATAGCCGCGAACGGATGAATCTGGTACTGGATGCCCGCCACCTCATACGGCGCCGGGCGAAACTGCTTTTTAAGCTGCATAACGCCCTCCTATTAGGTGTCGTAGTCGCCGTAGGCAACAAGGATTTTCCAAGTGTGCGTGGCGGCGGTGCTGCTGTACCCGTTCTCGGGAATATTGGCAATGCTGCACCCCTGCCCCTTGAACAGCGGATTGCTGCCGAGGTCACGAATCATCATATCGAACATGCCGTCGTAGGTGTCGCGGTCGCGCTTGTAGCGGTTCATCAGCCACTCGTCCGTGGGGCTGCCGTAGTCGGTCACAACCTCGACTTCGTACATGCGGCTGGGGTCCATACTGCGGACTACCTCACCGTAAGCGCCGGAGGTGTAGGATGTGCCGCCGCCCGACGGGGTAATCTTGATGAACGAATCTTTCGTCAGGCCGCTGGCGACGTGGCTGTTGTCGAGGATGCACTTCACGCGGTCGGACGCATAGGTTTTAACTTTCGTCTTATTCATTGCTCACATCTCCTTTACGAAGCCAGCGTGCCGCGTACCGCGACATTGTGGATAGCGCCAGCCAAACGAGCCTCAAAGGTGCAGTTTTCCAACACGCGCTGGTGACGCTTCGCTTCTTCCAGCGAAGAGCCGCGCGGCACGGCGGTGGTATAGCCCGGGATAGTCACATCACCCTGCACCTCGTCATCGGCAATGCCGCCAGCGGAGCGGCCCTCCTCCAGCGCAGAAATCATGCAGGACTGAATCATCGAAATGCCGGTGTCAGTAAACGGCACCTTGTCCATTTTGATGAACAGTTCTGCAACCTTGCGCTGGATGCGGTCAACGAGCCAATCCTTGAACAGCACCACATCGGCCCACTCACCGCTGCACGTCTTGCCGCCGTAGGTGACGTTGTTGCCGTACAGATTCACATAGCAGGCGGTGTTGATTTTGTCCATAGCCATGATTTCGCTCTGCGTGAGCGACTGGCTCGCCAGTCCGGGGATGTTCTGATACTGGAATGTGGCAGAGCCCGGGTCAAGCGCGAGGACAGCAGTGGCTTCGCCCACATTGGCGTAGTCGGTGTCCTGCGTCTGATGGAACACGTGGGTACGTTCCGGGTCGCCGGAAATCACCTTGTCGCCGATGGCGGTAGTGCCGACGAACAGCATCGTACCGAGCGTGACGGCCTCGTTGGCTTCCGAGAGCGCCTGCAAGTCGGAGTTGGAAATGCCAACCGGGCAGATCCCCCAAAAGTCGTTGGTGTAGTCCAGCGCACGCTGGAGCGTATCTGCGATTTTCTCCACGCCGGAACTGGTGTTCTGCTGGACGGCGACGTAGACGATGTCCGGCAGCTTGTTTGCTTTCAGCACCATCTGCATCGCGCCGTACACAGGGTCGGCATCGGTAAAGCCCGCCGTTTCCAGTTCTTCCAGCGCGGTCAAGGTGGAATAGGCACCGACCGGGGGCGTACTGGCGCTGCCGGGAGTTTTCGGTGCGGGGCAGATAATCAGCATGTGGCCGAACCGCGTTGCAGACGCGACGGTCTTGGAGACGCTGATCTGAACATCGACGATGTTTTCAACATTCAAAGAATTCAAAACTCTCACTCCTTATATTCGATTTTTGCACCGGTAAAATACCCGGCTTCTTCTTGTGCAAGGCCCGCATCAGCACCGCTATCCGTCTGCGTGTATGGAGTGCCGGGGCTGCGTATCAAGGCCATATCTTCCAAGGTCTGGTAAAAGCTGACTGTGAGCATCTGCTGGGCGCGGAACGGAACAGACACGCCATTCCGCAGATTTACGATAGGCAGACAATCTCCGCTCGTGGAAACGTCGATGTCGTTGTCGTACATGAAATCCCCTGCATACTCGCTGTTGAGGAACAAGCCAAGCTGCATGAGGTCTGCCACCGCTGTGTTGAGCGGCTGCATTCCATCCCCCTGCGGTGTGCCGAGGGTCACCAATTCCACCGTACAAGTAAACTGCATAAGGAACGTGTGAACCTCTTTTCCGTCCACGACGTTGAGGAACGCAGACTGGCCCGGGGCCTTTGTCGCAGCCCCAAACGAAACAACGACATACGGAACACTCGGCATCGGTGCGTTCTGCCCGCCAACGACTACGGCTGCCTTGCTGTACACCAGCGAGAGAAGCTCTATGACGGCCTTTTGCGCTTCAAGTGTATTCATGTTTACCTCTGCATTTCTGTCTCAGGAACGGCGGAGAAGCTGGCTTGCCAGTGCGCAAGAATCGTGTTTCTCCACTTTTGGCAGGACGTGCAGGTATACCACACGCCATCCACGAGAATCAAATCGGACTTTGTGCCCTTCTGCTGGTCGTCAACACGAAGTTCCGAATCGCAGTAGACCGTCAGTTTCTTGTAAGCACGGCGGCCCTCTGCCGTAACTTCCACGTCATCACCGGCTGGCTGGACATCCAGCTTGATTTCCGATTCTGTGTAGCTGCTCTTGGCGTACCCGCCGACAAACTCATGCTTGGCGTACCGCCGCAGCTTATATTTTCTCTTGAAAATATCCACTATTCGTCAGCCTCCTTGATGAAGAAATGAACCGACTGGCGCATATGGCTGCTGTCAATCAGCGGCTTTGACGAGCCTTTCTTGCGGATGGTGGACGGTGCGTTCGGCTCAAACCCACCGTCGCGGATCTCATTCTGCGTTACGCCTACCAGCATATCGCCTATCGAGGACAACGCCTGTTGGGCGCTCATTTGCCCGGAGCCGACAGCTTTTGCCGCAGCACCGCAGGCTTGCGTTATCTCGTCCACATGGTTCTCTACGGATTGCCGCATAAAAGGACGGCTCGGCGAATGAACCGAACCGTCCTCATTCAGCGTACCGAACTCGTTACAAAAAGCGACTTCCACAAGCGGTGTTCCATCCTCATAATCATCTTTGCCTACTTGGAATCCGACGCAGACTTTTTTATCTGCCAACTCCTGCAACTGGGCAAAATACGCTCGCGCTTCAGGCGTGAGGTTTACCCCAACTGTGATGTTGTTTGCCATTGGTCGCCTTTCCTTTCATCAGTGCCGAATCATAATCGGCGTGATAGCAAGGTTTCTGAGAGCCAAAAACTGAGCGCCATAAGAGGTAAGCAAATACTCTGCGTCAGTGTTCGCCCCGCCGGAGGATGCTGTGGTAGAGCCGAACGAAATACTCTCGCCGCCCTCTGTCACGCTGGCAAGTCGGCCGGTCTGCGCAAGAGAACCAAGGCTTGTATCGCCATACCCTGCCATCTTCATTCTATGGGCCGTGAGGTACGCCATCGCTTGGATGTAATACTCACCGAACCGTTCGGCGCTCACAAGGGGCGCAGACAGCTTGATAAACTTCCCGACGAATTCATCGGTACATTTCTCGTCCTCGGAGAACTCCGGGGCAATCAGACGTATGGTTTCCAAAATCTCGGCTTGCTGTACCTCGGTCATCGTTAGTCCTCCGTGGCCGCAGCCTTTTTGCCTTTCTTGGCAGGAACAGCAGACGGGGCCACATTTACCACGTTCACCGTGGTTGCTGCGCTTTCAGCCGCAGGGGCAGCGTCTTTCTTCTGCGCTTCCTCGGCAGCCTTGGCGGCGGCGGCCAGGGCTTCCTCCTGCCGCTTTGCCGCCTTGGCAGCTTCGGCATCCGCCTGCACCTTGACATCCTCGGTGTCGAAAGCCAACTCACCGTTGCGAACCATGTCCGCAATGATGGGGTTGTTGCCGAAAGACACGGGCAGTTCACCGCTCCCGTCGGGCAGCAGGGTCAAGGAACCGATACCGACAACCTTGCCGGTCTTGTTGATGATTTTCATGGCGCTTCTCCTCTCTTATACGCCCTTGGCGATCAGCATGGACAGCGGGAAGTAAATCATGATACCGCCGGTGCTGGCTTCGCAGGGAACGGTAATTTCCAGATTCTTCGGCTGCACCGGGTACTGGTAGAACATCAAGGGCTGCTCGAACGTGAACTTGTCCGGGTCTTTCTTGAACATGAACGCGCAGTTGACATCGTAGGGGTTGATGTCGCTGTCGGCGGCCAGTTCGGACGCGGGAACGATGCGCTTCAGATACGGAGCGTTCTCCATGATGAACTTAGCCACCGTGTAGCCAGTGTTCGGAATCTGGCGGGTGCTGATGTCGATAAACACGTCATCAGGCAGGCAGAGGGTGTCCGGGCGCTCCACGTTCTTGGTGATGCGGGCGGTGTACTTCTGCATGCCGTTGATGTCCACCATGATTTCCTCGGCGGTCTTACTGTTCCAGTCGGTCTTGCCGCTGGCACCAGCAGGGATGACGTACAGCGGCACGTCATTGCCGGAGGAGAGAACACCCTGCAAGCCCGTCTCGTCGTCACCGGCCCACGCAATGCGGTTCAGCGTGTAGTCGATAGCGTAGCGGGCAGCGTCGGCCTTGCGGGCATCAAGGTTCTTGCCCGCCATGCGGCTGGCGCGCATTTCCTGCACGGAGTAGCCGTAGCTTGCGCCGACGCTCTTGACCTGTGCGGTGTGGGGCTCGCCCTTGACATCAGCGCGCGGCAGGTCCGTCGCGTAGTTGCTGATGATTTTTGCGATGCCCGTCTTGTCGTAGGAGTAGTAAGTAATCGACTCCGCGCCGGGATCGACCTCGTTGGAAACCGGGAACAGGCCCAAAGCAGTAAACTCGGGGTACTCCTTGTCGTAGGCGTGAGACTTCACGAAGTCCAGTTCACGGGCGAAGAACACGCTCGCATCCTCGACACTGTCGTAACGCTTCCCGGAAGTGCCGAGCAGAGACGCGGCAATGTTGCTTGCGCGGAGAGCGTCAGCGTCGGCGCGGTCATAGCGCCGATTCTTCTGATTCTTTTTCATGGCTTATACCTCCTTTAGCCCTGCGCCTGGTTGTACAGTTCAACAGGCGCAATCTCGCCGGTACCCTTGCTGCCGCAGAAACGGCCTTTCAGCGCGACGGTAGTACCGTCACCCGCCGCGTTGGTGAATTTGCCCGCGTCATCGCCGGAGATGATGAGGTAGAGCGCGTCACCGAACTCCGGGGTAACGGATTTCGGGATGCGACCCCATGCACGGCCATAGCGCATGACGCTGACAGCAGCGCCCACAGACACGGAAACGACACCGTCGAGGTCATGCTGCTGGGTGAAGCTGTTCAGAGCGATACCCTCGAACTTTGCGGCGGTGTCGCCGGTCTTGGGAACGCGGATGTTGCTGCCCTTGCTGTCACCGGTGATGACGCCCATGCCAAAGAGCAACTGCCCCTTGTCCGCAGCGTTCACACGGGAGTCGGTGGCGTAGTCGGACAGGTCATAGAGAGAACCCGCAACGCCACGGGGCATTGCGTAATTGTAAGAAGTCTGGACACCCATTAGTCGTTACCTCCATTCATCATCTTGTCGATCATACGCTGGCGGGCCTTTTCAGCGCCGGAAACGCCGTCGTAGCTGTCATTGCGGCGGGTAGCAGCGCCCATCATCTGGCGGCGCTGGTAGTTGGTATCCTTGCGGGTGGACACCTCGGCCTTTGCCATGTCATAGACCGCGTTGATATAAGCCGCAGACTTGCCATCAAGGCGCATATCCGGGCGCAGCTTCTTGATGACAGCTTTCTTGCCAGCCAGCAGAGACATATTCTCCACGCCGTCGATGTTCAGACGGTCAGCGACGCGGACAACGTCAAGGCGCTGGCGGAACGCGCGGTCGGCGGCATCGGCATTCATGGACTTGGAGCCAGCCTGTGCGACATCGTCCTCGTCATCGTTGCACTCGTCATCGTCGTCCGCGTTCTCCTCGGTGTCGTCATCGTCGTCGTTCTCGGTGGCGGTGTCATCCTCGTCGGAATTGGTATCCTCGGTGTCATCGTCATCCATGTTCTCGGCGGTGTCGTCATCGTCGGTGTGGGCCGGGGCGGCGTTGAAATCGTTCTGCGCCTGCATCTGCTCGATGCAGTCCAGCAGAGTGCCGATGTCCTCGTCCTGATTGGCGATAATGCCCATAGCGCCCTGAATGTCTTCGGGGTCGCCATCGGAATCGCGGCGGTCGCGGCGGTCCATAACGGTCTTGATGATGTCACTCACCGCAGGAACGGCGGGGTTGACATCGTCATCATCCTCGGTGGTCTGCACGGCGGCATCGTCATCTGCGGCCGCCTGCATACGCTGCTGGCGACGCTCGTTATACTGCTGAATCACGGCTGCCAGTTCCTCCGGGCTTGCGCAGTCCTTGCGGGCGGCGCGCTTCGTAGCTTTCTTCATTTTGGCTTTTCCTCCTTTGAGCGGTTTCGGGTCCTTGCTGTCGATGTTCAGGCGGGCCTGTTCCCCTGCTCTTGCGGCATCGACCAGCGCAAGGTGGTTGATTTCGATATTCCTCTGGATGGCATCGTAAGGTTGCCCATCGTACACGCCTGGGGTTTCATCCAGCGTCAGCGCATAGCCAAGGCTCAACTCCCGCAAACCGCTCTGTTTCATGCGGTTTGTGTCGTGGATGATGATTTTTGCCCTTACATCGTCGCCATCCCTGTACCCCTTGGAAAGAATCGTGCCGATGGTTTCGCGGTGTGCGTTGTCCTTGTTGACCTCGCCCGCGTCATGGGTCACGATGATAGGCTTGCCCTCGTAGCTTGCCAGCGACTTATCATTGAACACTTCCTCCGGCAAGCGGAGTTCGCGCCGAATCGAGCCGTCCGGGTTGGCATATTCAAAAATGCCGCATGAGGTCAGAATCGGGTGGTCTACCAAATACCCTTCCTCGGTGTAGTAGGTTTTGTCCAGCGGAATACTGTCAAGTCGAATTGCTTTCGTGGTCGTCACTCTCCTTTCATCGAACCTTGCAGTTCGTATCACACAGTCAACTTTCATCACCCCTCCCCAGCGGCAAATTCAGTTCTTCTATATCAAAAACAGGGATGGCGACACAGCGGCAGTTATAGTCCTGCCCGGGATTGCATCGTCTCCCTGTCCTTGAATCAACTACCGGCGGGTCATCATACGAAAACTCCCGCCCGTCCAGCTTTTTGTGGTCTGAGCGAACGCGCTCGTCGCCCGATGTGGACCACTTGTAGCGGCGCACACCAGCGTCTTTCTGCTGGCGTTCCGTGATGGCGGCGTTCAGCTTGGCCGTCTGATCCCGGGCGATAAAGGCCGCATGGCGCTTGTCTATGCCGTACTGCGCCTGTATGTCGCGCTGTATGTCGGTAAGGCTTTTTCCGTCAGTGAAGCCGTCCATGACGATGCGCTCCATTGCGTCCAACGAATCCTGCGGAATCGTCTTTATCAAGGAGACACCGTCATTTACCCACTGTTCCAGTTCCGTTGAGAAAAACGCGCCGGAGTAGTAGTCATCCAGCAGATCGACACCAAGCGTCCGCTTTACGAGTCGTTTCCACTGCTTCGTGCTCAACCTCTTGCCGTTCTCTCCTACCTTGCGCAGATGCGCCAGCAGGTCAAAGGCATCTATCCTCTCCTGCAAGCGCTCTCGCATTTCTTGGAACGTATCGGCAATCGCTCTCTGCAAATCAAAAAGGCTGTCGTTCCGCTTTGAACTTTCCTGCTCATTGCGGATGGCAGCCTTTATGCGTGGTGCATATTCCTTGAACGTCTCCTGCACCAGCTTCATATATTCGTTGGAAACGCGCTTGTACTCCCGCTGCGTCTGCTCCGGGTATTTGGGAACAGTAGCAGCGGTCACGGTCTTGGCTTCGCGGATACGCCGGGGCATCGCCTGTTTCAGCGCGCCGTTGTAGGCATCCTTATCCATTCACATCACCCTCTGCGTCGGCATTGCGCGGCGCAAGGTACGGCAAAATCACGTCCTTATACCGCACCAGCGAATCATAGAACGGCTGGAACACGTTGCCGCCGGGTACTTCGCAGCGGAGAATTTCATCCAGCGAGTACAGGGCGGCATTCGACATTTCCACGTCGTCCGCATGGGGCAGCCCGTAGAAATCGTCGCTGACGTAGATGTAAATGGGCTTGTCCTCTCCAGGCAGCCCATAGCCCGGGCCGAGAAATTCCAGCTTATTGACGACCACGCCAAACTCCTCGGCAGCTTCACGCACAGCGGCCTGTGCAGGACTTTCGCCCTCCTCGATGTGGCCGCCAGCGCTGCACCAGCCACCGCCGTTCTTGCGGTAGCCGACCAAGATGTGGTGCTGCATCACGAGGATTACAGCCGCCGCAAACGGTTTTTGCTCGTCGGATTCGTCCTCTTGCGTCTGAGAACGCGAGGGGCGTTCTGTGGAGGGCGTATTTACTCCAAGCGGTGAAGTTATATTCTTTTGCGTTACGCCGCTTGTAGGGGCGTTTTCCTCGCCCAAACCAAAATCGTCAGATTCACCGCCAGCGCTGCCCACTTTGTCCAGCAGATCCTCGGGGTCGAGCGCTTCGCTGCTCTGCAACCCGGCGCGGACTTCTGCGGGGTCGATAGCCTGCATATCGACGTAGGTTTGAATCGTCTGCGCCGTTACCAGCTTCGTGTCGGCTTTCATCTTGTCGATGTTCGCCTGCTGCTCGTCGTTCATATTCCACAACGGATTGAACGTGATTTGGTAGTCCGGCATCTCCTTGATTTTGTGCTGGTACACGCCGGACAGCAGAATCGCATCCAGCAGGCGGCGCAGGTTCGATTTCAAGTTTTGCTTTTGGTCGCCCTCCACATAGTTGTAGAAGTTCTCCATGTCGCTCTTGCCCGTGGCGTTTTCACCTGTCGGGCTTGACCCGAACAAAAGCGTCTGCGGGATGTGCGACACGGACGAAAGCAAATTGCACTGTGCATCGAGGATGTCCTTAACGCCGCTCAACTGGAACGTCTGGAATGAGTAATCCTCGCCGTCCGAGTCGATGATGATGCTGTTCAGAATACCCCGTGCCATGTCAATGGCATCAATGCGCTTCAGCACGTCGTCCTCGCCGCTGGTCGTGGACAGTTTCGAGGACAGGCCCTTCATCTTGTAGATTGCCTGCACCGAGCGTTCCAGCATACGGACACCGTCACCGTGGGCTGTCACCGTCTGCTGCAAGGCGCGCTTGATGCGGGTGTACTCCGGCGCGCCCCAGTAACGGTACACATTGGACGTGCAGTTCTCCGGCAGGCGGCCATTACGGAACACCAAGCAGCGGCTCTCGTGTACGGTAAACGACCCATACGACGAGAACACATAGAAATACTCGGGCTGCCCTGTCTTGCCCCTGCGGTAGCTTTTCCTGTCGCCGGGGTTGTTATTGTACAGCGAGTTATAGTCCGGCTGAACGACGGCGCGCTCATACACCAGCAATTCGTCGATGTTCCGCACGTCATCCCAATTCAGCGGCTCATCCAGTCCTTTTCCGTCATCTACCATCATTACGATGATAGAGCCGCCGAACAGCCTCGACCACTTCAACGCGGTTGCAAGGTTGCCCTCAACGTCGAGTTCGTCACTCTTGTCTTGCAGGTACTTCGTTACATCCTCGTCGTTCACGCCGATGTCAAAGCCGTGCTTTACGGCTTCTTCGGCCGGCACGTCGATGATTTTTGCAAACAGGCCGTCACCCTCGTAGGCGGCGCACAGCTTACTGTCCAGCGTAGCGCCTTCGGCCATAAACTCGAACTGCTCCGAGCTGTCCTTGGCCGTGCCGTACCTCGTAACCATGTTCACATAGCCGTCGCGGTGCAGCAGCTTTTTGCCCTCTTTTTGGGCATCCAATTCTTCAAGAATCTCCTTGCCGCGCTGCACGAGGGCGAACGTGCGCAGGTTTCTTTCGTTTTCCATGTGTTCCGCTCCTAAATCAGAGAATCCAAATTGAAGATGCCGCTTTCAATCTCGGAGAAAGCGTTCGCGCCAGCATCGACCATATCCTTGAACTTTGATTCTGGGAAAGATTCAAGCTGGCTGACGAATGGGTCGTTCCACGGGCCGAGCATGAGGTCGAACATACCGAACTGCCACTGGGCTGCCCACGGTTCTGCACGGGTCTCCTTGCTGCCTGTCTCCTGCTTCACAACGACCGGGAAGCCCGACAGGTACTTCATGTAGCTTTCGGCCTGTTCCTTACCCGCCTGCCCGGGGTCTTGCGGTAGACGGGTCACGACATAGCCATACCGCGACCTGTCCATGACGCAGGTGTTGTAAATGGTCTTGCGGACATCAGCGGCGGCCAGGCGTACATTTACCACGTCTGCGATAAGGTAGCGGCCATTGCGCCGCTTGCCCATGAGGACACCAGCGGTAGCAGCGGGTTCAGAACCGTTCTCGCCGCTTTCGGTGGCGGCAAGGTCCCAGCAACGACACCAAGTAACGACATCGTCCGGGATCTGCTCCAAGAACGCGCCGATTTGACTCCGCTTGAAGTACAGACCGGCGGCGGGCTTGATTTTCCAGTTGCCTTTCAGCAGGCGTTCGCGGTCAATCAAGGCCAGTGACTTCAAGTTCGCCATGTACGCCGGGTCTTTCTCCAGCAGTATTTGGTTATCCTCGATGTTCGACGCAATGAACGTGCAGCTTTTCACGCCGACGCGCTCTTTATCCGTCCGCAGGTCGAATTTCTCGTACAGTTCTTCCCTGCTGTCGCCCCATTCGATTTTCTCGCTGTGGCGGATGAAGTATCGGACAACGCCGGACCGCTCCTGTATCGGGTAGCCCGTCTCTTTGTCTATCCACCACGAGATGAAGTTGGCAACCCAGCTATCAGCGTCCGGGTTGCACGTCGCCCGCACATAGGGCTTTACGCCGCACGTTGTACGACAGCGGGATTGCAGATAGAAAAACGCTTTCTCGGTGAAGTGCGTCAACTCGTCAAATTCCAGCAACGCAATCTGTGCGCCCTGCCACTTGAACAGTTCCTCGTCGCGCTCTTGGTGCTGAAAGCTGACGCGAGCGCCGCTCTTGAACACCCATTGCAGTTTGGGGGATTTTCTCGGCACAGCACCCTTGATTCCGCCGTAGACCTCGAAACTTTCATCCCACAAGCCGCCCTCAACGGTTATCTGCACAGCGTTCTTACGAAGAATGACCGCGCCGAAGTTCTTATTTCTGATGTGCCGTAGCGGCTCCATGAGGATAGCGAACGTCTTTCCGCCGCCCGCCGCGCCGCCGTAAATGATGATGTCGGCATCCGAGGACATAAACCGTTCCTGTGGCCCACGCTGGGGCTTAACCACTGTCTGAGCCATTACCATCACCGTCGTTTCTGCCGTTATCCGGCAAGTAGAACACAACATTGTTGGCATCCTCGGCGGCGGGAACAGGCTCTTGCCGCTGCCCCCACTCACCGCGCCGTCTGTTGTTCAGCCAGTACATTTGAGCCATCGTGTCCGGCGCAATGTGCTTTTTCGTGGTCTTCACACGAACAGGCTTCACAGATCCGTCCGGGTTCACATCAACGATGCGTTCCGTTTCCTCTACGTCGTAGCCGAGGGCGCGCTTATACAGCATCTTCTCGACCTTGGCATCGGCCATGTCCTTTCCGTTGGACAGGGATTCTAGGAAAGACGGATACTCCTTTTTCCAACGATGGAACGTGCGCACGGAAATCCGCATTGCTTTGGCTATTTCTTCGTCTGTCGCACCTTTTGACGCAAGCGACCACGCCCAATCGTCGTGATAATCCTTGTTATACTTCGAGGGCGGTGCCATGCGCTCACCTGCTTTCGTTCAGGTAATCTTCGCACAGACGCTCGATAAGTTCCCACCTATTCTTGCTGCTGACGATGCCAGCCTTTTCCGCTTTCTTGATGGCGCTCTTGATAGTATCGGCGGCATCTGCCGGAATCGCATTGCTGCCGAACAGCTTCGTGAGGTACGTCCATTCTTCATCCTCATTGAAGCCGACGGCGTTCATACGCTCGTTGGCGTTCTCAATCATGGAGTGGACGGCTGCCCCCACATTGCGGATGTCCGTAAACTGCTGATACTTGCCGAGGGTTTCGACAAACCGCTGGCAATCATCGTAGGATGCCACGCCGACGATTTCAGACCCCTGCAATGCCTTTACCAGCACATCCATGTCCGCGATCTGATGCGGCAGGAACGCAAAGGTCACGTTCTTGAAGTCGAAATGCACGGCGGGCGAAGCCAACTTCTCATACTGTTCCAGCGGCTCCTCCATGATTTCCTTGCCGATGTAGCTTTCCAGCATATCGTCCACGTCGGTAATCATCTTGCAGATTTCGCGCAGCGTGGACTCGTCATCAAAGCCAGCAATAGCGTTGTGGGCCAGCTGCTTCGCAGCGATTTGGGAGCGGGTCAGGCCGCTCACGTCGATAATGGCAATCAGTTCCTTGATGCCGGCGGCGCGGGCGCTCTTGATGCGGTGATGCCCGGAGACAATCTCCAACCTGCCATTGGACAGGACAAGGAACGGCAGGCTCTCCAACTGGCCGCGCTTCTTGATGTTCTGCGTCAGCTGGTCCTGCATCTCGTTCTTCATAATGCGGGCGTTGATGTCCTGCTCTTTCACGAAGTCGATGTTCACCTTGGCGATAACAAGGCCCGAACCCATGTCATAGATTACTTCGTAGTTTTTACTCTGTTCTCCTGCCATTGTTTTTCCTTTCTAAGCCACTCCGTGAGCGTTTCTTTCTCGCTGCGGGTATTGATGATAGGCGCTTCATACGTCAGCTTGTAGCCCTGCTGCTTGTCCACAGCGCGGGAACACAGCTTCATAATGCCACGCACCTCTTTGTTCTCCGGGTACTTGGTAATCATGGCCGTGCGGATCTTTGTCACCTTTTCGCGGTCAAGTTCATCAAGCAGGGTGTCGCAAAACTCCCTGTTCTGCGCCAGCATATAGCAAAGGCGGCCGAGCCTGTATGTCTTATGCGGTACTTTCATCACATACCAGACAAACAGCGAATCAGCCGCCATCTTGGAGATGCCGAATACTGCGGCAATGTAGCCGTCAATGAGGACGGCCCTGTTCCACGTTGCAGACGATCCGACGAAGTTGTGCGTCCACAGTTCGCGGTAATACTGCGCTTCAGCCGCCTTAATCTGAATGATGCGCAGCTTGCTGTCCTCTCGGATTTCGTAGTCGCGCGGGAGCATGCTGCACTCCAACGGTTCCAGCTTGCTTTCCGACGGGCGCTTAATTTTCTTACCGTGGGCCAGCGCTACGGCTTCTTCCTCGCGGTTCGTGGTGATGTAGCTGTTTAGGTCGGCGCGTGTACCGGCCCGGGCAAATATGGTATGCCCGACGGCTTCCCCTGTGCGCTTCTCTTGGTAACACACCACAAGTGCCTTGGAATTCATGCACAGGTCGTACAGCTGCTGGTGTCCCGTTGCCGGGTCGAACATCTGATACGGCGGCTCTTTCCACGTCATCTTGCCCTGCGTGTCGTAGAACTTCTCATACCCCGAAAAGTATGTAGGCGGGTTGGCAATAACCAGCGCATGCGGGTCGTCAAGAACCTCGCGCAAGTGGTCCCACATATCCAGCGGGCGGTAACTCATGCCGTGCAGAAGCTCCCTTGTCGCGTCGATCTGCTTCTGTATGCTGACGATATGCTCCGCCCTGCGGTACTTCAAATCCACAAGCATATTGTGGAAATACTCGGCACCCGCGCTCTTCGACGTGCGGAGATACATCTGCGCATACAGCGCCGTGGCCGGGTCGAGCAGTTCCTCGTCGCTGAATCCCTGCGCGTGGATTTCCAGCGGCGCAAGCGACTGGTCGGTAATCGCATACCCCAGCACCGATGTCATCATGGACACGTCGCTCGTCTCGATTTGCTCGGGCTTAAAGCCGTTCCGCACCGCAAGGTTTGCCATTGCGAATGTACCGGCGCACGGCTCAACGAACCTCGTGTAGCCCGACTTGGCTGCCGTCTGAATCAGAGTGACGAGAAAACGCTGCTCCGCTGTGCCGAGACAGCCGAGGAACATCTCGCCGGGGTCTCTAAAGAACGCCATTGCATCGAACCTCTTTCCTCAAAAAATGGGCAACAAAAAAGAGCCACACAATCGTGTGACTCTCTATATGGACCGAACACGCGGCTTGGGCGCGGCCTCTGCATTGGATACGCAGCGTGCTACTGTACACCATGTTCGGATATAAAGCGGGCTGTAATCGGTCTAAGCGCTTCACACAGCCCACCGGGGAACCTTAGAAGAATGATAATTGCTCGGGTTGTTTGGCCCTCTCTGCGGCTTCCTGCTCGGCCTTGATGCGTTTCTGCACAGCGGCGGGCAGCTTGGGTTCTTGCGGGTTGAATAACTCGCAAATCTCTTGCCCGGTTTGCGACTTCCACCATTCGGCGAACACTGTTCTGTGACACCATTCACCGGAAACTCGAACGTCCTCATAGCAGCACAGAACAACGTCTTTGCCGTAGGACAGGTAGTTCTCCAAAATCCGCTTGATTTGGAACGGGCCCGTCTTATCGAGGTAACGGAAGTACGGCGTTCTGAACCGTTCCACGTTCGTCTCGCTGAACAGCCAGCCCGGGGGCGCAATCTCCGCAATGTTGCCTTGCAGCTGATACCTCAACGGGAATTTAGGAGGAGTGCGCGTTACCCCGACCACCGTGTACTTATCACCGGCAAGTTCCGGGTTTGAGTAGCGGCTTGTGAAAATCTTAGGCGGCATCGTTCTTCACCTCCCCGTACAATTTCTTGACCGTATCGACACCCTTGCGGATCTCGTCGTTCAGATTGTAGCCGAGGGATTCATAGAACCGACCGTGTACCATGCACTCATAACCGCGCTTCATGGTGTCGGCCTGCTGCTTCGTGATTCCCAACCGAAAATCCTTTGCGATTCGCAACGCTTCCTTGTACTGCGCTTGCGCGACGTACTGGCGAACCATATCGGACTTCTTCATTTCCATCGCTCTCTTTCTGGCAATTTTAGCAGAAAACTTTCCAGCTGTCAAGTTTCTGTATTATCATTATAACTTTTTACGCACTCTAAGTCAATGATTTTTGACTTCTCTACGCTATTTTTTCGCCAGTTTTACCGCTCTGAAAATCTTGGCCGGGGTCGCGCGTTTTTTGGTGTGACAAATGCGAGAGAATCGCGGCGCGCTCATTTCCCGCTCATTTCTCCCTGCCCTGCTCCTGTTCAACGCTTTATCGCGCTTTTGCAGAACAGTCTCTCAGGCTACCGCCTGGGCTTTCCCGCGGCGCGCTGGGGTCTTGCGATGTGTCACTTTGCTCTGCTTTCGCACGTCTTTACGCCCTGCGGGCGGCTGTCGCCGCCCTCTCCCCACCTCCGGTGGGTGGGCGTTCGTGTATTCTCTGTGACATATTGCTTCCTCACTCCTTGACATACTGACACAAATTCCCTACGATAGAATTACCGTGAAACACTTTCGATAGGAGATTTCATCATGGACGAAAAACTCTACCGCATGGATGGCAATAGCGTCTCTCCTGTGTCTTACAGCTTCTTCGATACCGAGGACAAATTGCAAGCGCTCATTGCCGAAAATCCCGACTTGCTTCTCCACGAACTTTACAGCGCCGAGGATATTTCTGCCGGGCGGCGGCTTTTCCTTATCGGCCGCGAAATAGGCTTGCGCAAATCTGCCGACGACAGCACTTCGATGTGGCTCGACGTGCTGTTCGTCGATGACAGCGGGCTGCCTGTTCTCGTCGAGGTCAAGCGCTCTGTGAACCCGGAGATTCACCGCCTTGTGGTCGCGCAGCTTATCAACTACGCCACCTTTGCCCGCCTGTGGAACAAGAGCCTGTTGCAGAACGGATTCCGGCAGAACAACCGCGCCGATGTTTTGGCCGAGTATGACACCGATTCGTTTTGGGATACCGTTCTCACCCATCTGCGCGAGGAAACCTACACGATGGTCGTGGCCGCCGACAAAATCAACGGTGAACTGGCCGAGATGCTGGCTTTCCTCGATAGGAAGATTCCCGACATTACCGTATGCGGCGTAGAGGTCAACGCTTACGAGGACCTTTGCACCACCCGCTTCATCGGCAACCGGGCTTCGCAGGCAACTAAGGCGGCGCGCTCCTACAAGGAATGGGATGCAACGTCGCTTCTCGCAAAATGTAATGAGGTTCGGCCGGATCTTGCCGCCTGCACGGAGAAGCTGGTAAACTACGCGCTTGGCTGTGGGCTGCCTGTCCACTACGGCCGTGGCATGATTTACGCTTCTATGGACGTGTCCATCAATGGGGCTTGGCTTTATCAGATTCAAAGCCTCGACCACGACATTGGCGTTTTCGTCTCCTATGCAAACCTGTCCAGCAAACTCGGCGGGGCGCTGTCTCCCGAGCAGATATTGGAAATGTTCTCACCGCTTGGGCGTGACGGGCATCCGCTTTCCTACTCGATGCTGTATATCAAGCTGCGTGTCAGCGATTTGGCCGCCGGCGACAACTTATCCGTTTTCCTCTCCCAGTGCGACCGCATTCTCAACATCTACCGAGAACATTCTAAATCTCTTATACCCCCCCCCGCTTTACACCTCTAAAGCGAAAGAGCAGTCTACCCAACCGGGTCGGCTGCTCTTTTCTTTTTCAATTTTGCGATGCTACCACTTTACACCTTTACGGATTCACTTTCAATGACATTTACTTGCATTTCGTTCCTTTTTGTTTCTTTTACTTCCATACCATTGACAGCCGGGACCTTTCCCCACTTCGGCAGCAGGATTTCCTGCATCTCCGTCGCCGGATTTGGCCTTTGTTGAGAGAGCCGCGCGTTCAAAGTGTCGATGGCTTCGCGGTGTAGCTTGAACGTGCGGCGCAGATACTTCTCGCCGGAATCGTCAAAGTCCGGCTTGAATGAGAACAGCATTTCCGCAATCTCCCGCCACTCTGCGCCGTCGAGGTAGCGCATTTCAAGGACGGAACGCTGGTCGGGCTTGTGGATGCACCCGATGATGCTCCGCAGCTCGTCGCGCTCTCTGTCGCGGTCTGCGATCAGTTCCCGGATGTCGGCTTCTAGCTTTTCCTTACGTTCCAGCATTTGGCCGATTTTGTCCACATCGGATGACGGGTTATGCGGCATCCCGGACAGGCTCGGGCTGGATACGCCTTTCATGCGGAGAATAAGGGTTTCCAGCCGCTCTATCTGATTGTCGATGTACCTGTTGTCGTCGCGGTGACGTTTCAAGCGTGCTTCGATTTCCGATACTTCTCTCAATGAGTCCATCCCCCTTTTCAGCGGCATGGACTCGGCCACGCCTTACGACGGTTTCTTGGCTTCTTCGCGGACAATCGGCTTGTGCAGCAGGTCATAGTTTTGAATCGCAATCTGAACGACAGCCAGCACATCGTACATTCGGACGGTCACCATACCGCCGTTTTCACGCGACAGGCTGATAGTGTCATCTTCTGCGTCCACCATGATCTTGACGGTTTCCGGCTGCTGCGACTCAATGCCGGTCTTTCGGCCGTCCTCAAAGGTGAATGTGGTGTAGACCCCGTCGGTCATGTATTCCATCTGTGCCGGGGTCATGCCGTGTGACCGCTCAATCTTCCGTTCTGACATTTTCAGACTCCTCCCTGCGCTTCGGACACCATAAAGGGCTGTACTTCATGGCTTCGCCGTAGATTTTCTTTTCATCCATGATACCGCACACTCGCATCGGGCGGCCCTTGGCAGGGTTCTTGTTCACCACCTGCAGGTGGCTGCACTCCTTGCACTTTGGTACTCTCCTGCGCATGCTTACTCCTCCGGGGCTTCGTCGCCGTCCTCTGCTTCCTTGCCGTGGTTGTTATCGGCGGCACAATTTTCGGAATTTTCCTCGACCTCGTGGAATTCGGCATCCACCGCGTCGTCATCCTTGCCCGCCGGGGCGGCCTTTTCTTAGGTGGGTACGCGCTCGACACCGCAGACCCAGCTTTCAGCCTGCTCCTTGATGTCCTCGATGTGCATTGCCGAGATGGTACACTCAACAAACCGGCCGCCGTCCGTGATTTCATACTTTGCACCGTAGCCTTGCAGCAGGTCAACGATGGCCTTTCTCGCTTGGATGTCGTAGTCATCGGCATCGAACGGGCCGAACTTGACATTGTAGGCATCGTTCTCGTGGCCCTGCTTGGATTCTTCCGAGCCGTCACCCAGCATAGCCACGGGCGCGGAGGGTGCGCTTTCCGGGCTGCCAGGCTGCTCGTTGTCCTTTTCCTCGGTGTCGAACAACGTGGTCTGTGCGCTCTTTACCGGGCGCAGGACGTATTCGCCCTCCTCCTCGTCGTAGACCATCTCGGCGTTCGGATTCACCATGCCGCTTTCCCGCTCCTTGATGGCCATAACGCTAGACACTTGATGCTTGAACTTCGGTTTCAGCTGACCCTCGTTCTCGCCGGTCGCGCTGATCGTCAGCTTGAGGTTGATGTCCGCCTGCCCGGACTTGCCCTTGACGATGTTGCCGAGGGCCTTTTTCAGAATCGCGTCGAAGTTGTCGCGCATCTCATTGAACACGCTGCTGCTGAGGTTGATTTCGGTACAGTTTTCTTTACACATATTGCAAATTCTCCTTTGTTTTGGTTTTGTATTTAACGAAAAAGGACCTATTCCACGAAATGAACCCAACTTTTCGCGGTGAAAAAGTTGAATTCATTCCAAATTTAGCCATTGACCCATCTGCTGGTATCGGTATCGTTTGTCAGCCAAACCGATACCTTCACCATCGGGTTATCCGAGTATCGCTTTACCACGCGAGCATCCACGATTTGGGCATCATCCCTGTACGCAATGCCGTTCAGCGCGTCCGAGACAATTTTGCCCACGTTATCCCAATCCGGCTTGGTTATCGGCCGCTCCGCACCTGCGCGCATCAGGCTCTTTTTCTTCGCGCTCGCGCTCTTGGGGATGGGCCGATAGGCCACAACCAGCATGGACAGCGGCTCGTTGTCCGGGAATCTCGCGCCGTGGGCTGCCATCTGATAGCACCACTTGACGGTTTCCTCGTAGTTCTTCGTCTTGGCGGGCGTGTACACTACCCCTGTCGCCATGTTCGTCCTCGGGCGCTCCTTGGCAACCGGCTCGCCGGGGACCTCAAAGCTAATTCGCGTCAAGGGATTCATCCTTGGAAGCCTCCTTGTACTCGACCCACCAGTAGTAGGCGTTCGACTTTGCCGTTTTCTTGTACCGGGTCATCTTTACGATGTACCCGTTCCGCGCAAGGATGGCCGCCAATGCGTCGCGGTCAGCCTTGTCATCCACGCTAATTTTCAAAATTCCACCTCCGGGATGCTGAATTTAGAACCGCCAACCTGCTTTTTCTGAATTGCAGCGGGGTCTTCCTTGCTTACTTTTTCGACCACCCATTTAAGGATGGCGCTGTAATCGTCGTGGTACACCTTGTTCGTGCGGCCTTTGTACTCGTCCAGCACATAGACGAACTTGTTAGCCGCCATAGTGCCGTATTCCTCGGCCAGCGAATCGAACTGCTGCTGGGTCAAATGTACATGAGGGGCAAACTCTTTCTTGTCTCCGCCCGCCGGTCGTTCCTGCCCATTTGCGAGGGCTTCTTCCTCAAAGCGCTTTCTATGGCGCTCGACGCGCTTGCGGTCTGCGTCCTTGCGCTTCTTGGTCTGAAAATCGTACCACTGCTTTTGCCAGATTTCCCAATCATGGATGTACAGGGTGTCGCCGTCCATGTCGAGAAATCCGATGTCAAGCATGGCGTCCACGATTTTCGACGGCACAAGCCCCTCGCTAAGCCCCGAGGAAATCGCATCGGCAACGTCTGACTTGTCCATTTCATCCAGCCGGCCGACCGCGTCGGCATTATTGATGCCCCACAACCACATACCGACCAGTATGCCGAGGGCTTCTTTTTTGGAGCACCCTGCCCGCTTTGCAAAGCGATGCAGCTTCCCGCCCATCACCTGCTCGTGGACGCTTATCCATGCCAAAATTCATCACCTCGCTTTCACGGATTCTCCGTCAGCTTCCTACAACTTCGGCATCAATGACGGTTTCTTCCGTTTTGGCGAGTTCTTTCTGAATCTCCACGGCGGCCAACTCCTCGACCTTAGCCAGCGAACCCACGGTGATGCTGTGCGTACTCTCAAATCCGAAATTCGCGCAGATCTTCTTGATGATGACCTCGGCCTTGCTGCGGCCCACGCCTTGGATGATTTTGTTCAACAGATTCTTCCGCTGCTCACTACTGATGACATCGGATGCAGAAGAATCTCCATTCTCGGGGTCTTGCTGCGCCGAGCCGCCCGCCTGCTCACCCTGCGGCATCTCGCGGAAGTTTGCGGGAACAGCGCCGGATGCAACCATCTCGTCCTCAGAATACGTTCCCTCGTAGTCTTTCGGGAACGCTTTGCGGAGACACTGGCTGATGGCGACCTTGTTAATCATCGTGCTGGGCTTGGACGACCAGTTTGCCTTGCCGCTGCTGTACTCGGCCAGCGAGACCTCCACATAGGCATCACGCTCTTTCTCGTTGCGGATGTAGTGGATTCTGCACCAGCCGCCGACCAGCGTTTCCCCGGGATACAGGCAGCAGCCGGGCTTAGAGATGATTTCCTCGCCGCGCTTGATGATGATACCGTCCTCGCTGTCGAGGTAGTTCGGGTTATCGTAAGCCCTGCGGAGATAAGCGTCCTTGCCGACAACCATCTGCGCCGGTGTCGTGCCGAACTTGATAAGATAGACCTCACCCTGCACAAGCGGGTTGAGTTTCTGCGACTTGCAGGTATTGAGAAAGAACACCAGCTCTTGGTCCGTGATGTTTTCCGCGTTGCCGCGCACAAGGTAGCTTTTTACAAAATCAATGTCAATGTCCACATGGACACCGTTGACATCGTAGCTTGCCACGAGAGCGCTCCGCTCATTTTTTGTCATTTCACTTTTCATGGCTTACGACCTCCCGAGCGAAATTTTCGTGGTTTTCTTGTAAACCACACCGGGAATCTGAACCGAACCCTTGCTCATGCGGATAAGGCGCTTGACGGCGGCTTCATCGACCGGGCGGATGATGACACCCGCGACCTCGGTAGGAACCTTGCTCACGTCGATGCTCTCGATTTCCCAATCAGTGCTGGCTGACACGCCGGAAACTTTCGGCGCAGGCTTGCCCTGCACGACGGTGGACGCAGTAGCAAGGGTTTCTGCGTACTCCATGCGGGCCGCCGCTTCCTCTGCGTCACCGTTGCGCTCAGATTCGACCGCCTCGTTCAAAAGGCGCTCGGCTTCGGCTTCCTGCAGGCGGCGCATCCGCTCCTCCTGCTCCAACCGCTTCTTTTCCTGCTCCATGAGGTAGCTGCTCATAGCGCCTTTCAAGGTGCTTTCGGCTTCCTGCAAGGGGGCGAGCATTTCCTTTTCCCGGGCGCAGATTTCTTTGTGCGCCTTGGCGGCGTTCTCTTTCAGCGGCTTCCAGTAATCCTTGACCGCTTTGATTTGGGCTTTCACCCGCTTGCCGTACTCGGCCGCTTCGCCGTAATCCGCTTCGGTCTCGATGATGATGCTGCCCACCTTGCCGGTGATGTCCTTAGACCCGGCTTCGAGAATTTTTTCCTCGGCTGCCGGCGCGGCGGCTTCTTGGGGCTTGCGGCGCGGCGGGATGACCGCCACGACGTTTTCTTTGACTGCTGTGTTCATGGTATCCTCCTTACTTGTATTTCTGCTTGTGGTTATGTATCGTCAGGCAGGCCATAAAGACCCGCCACGATTCAGCGTCGTTTTTCCTGTACACCGGCATCTGATACCTGCCGTCAGCTTGCAGATGCACGATGGCCTTTTGCTCCACCTGCAATTCCGTGGCCGCAAGCATCTGCTCGTAGGCTTCCAGCTGCACCCCCGTCAGCATCTTATTCACGGTTGCGCTCGTCTTGAAATCGACCAGCGTAAGCACCTGCGGATCAGTGTCACCCTTGGACAGCGTACACAGCATATCCAGCGTACCGGCATACCCAAGCGCCGGGTGATAGGCCCTGTGCTCAACCGAGAGCGGCTGCACGTTGTAGTCTTTCATCCACCGCAGGAACGCCTCGAAATAGCCCCTGCGGGCTTCGGAAATGTCCGTGATGCCGAGGGTCACATAGTCCTCGATGGCGCTGTGGACTTCCGTTCCCCGCTCGGCTGCCGCTTGCAGCGTCTCCGGCCGGATTCCTGCATACAGTGTATCCGACAGCGGTTTCATCAGCGTTGTGACGCTGGGCAGCACCTGCGTTCCGTTCAAAATGTACTGGTGGGTCTTTTCCTCAAATGCCAAACCCGGCTGCTGCGGGATTTGGTCTACGAATTCAGCCATAGGCGTTCTCCTTAATCTCAAAGTCGAAAAGCTCTGCCAGCTTCCCGGCGCTCATATCTTCGATGCAATCCGCGTGATACATCTTTCCGTTGATTTCGGCATAGGCTTCGCCGGTAATGATGTCTTCCTCGCACCATGCACAAGTGCCAACCACTTCGGGTTCAGGCGCGTTTGGGCAACCCGGCATGTGCGGGTAGGTATGGCAATACTCACACATCCTGCTCCTCGCTTTCCTCGTCCACGCACTCGGCCAGCATCTCAAAAAGCTGCTTTACCAGCGACACCAGCTTTACCAGCAGGACGAACAGCGGAATCAACAGAACCTCGCCGCCGATTGCCCTGTACCCCCGGGCCGCGTAGGCGGCCTTGACGGCCATAGGCGTGAAGAACGCGCCCAACAAGACCGCGAGGATGTACCAGCGGTAATACCAAATTCCAATAGCCAGCGTATAAAGAACTGTCCGTGCGCCGCTGTTGCGGCGCTTCTTTTTAGCCTGCATGGGGAACCTCCTTTACAAACACACTTATGTTGACTTTTTCCATATTTGCAATCGCAAGGTCAAGTTCATGCTCATTGTGGATGCCGAACTCCTCTTGCAACAACTTCATAACTTTTTCTTCTCGGGTCATTGCTCTCACCGCTCGCATTTCTCCGCGATGATGCGGATCTCCGAGATGGAATGTGACAGCTTATCGAGAAAGCCCATAATTTTCTTGAAATCGGCTTTCTCGTCGTCGTCAATCACGCCATCAGATGCAATTTCGACCAAGCGGTCTTTTACCTCGTCGATTTTGCCCTCGTCGAGCGCTTTCAGCATCCGCAGGGTTGCAAGCTCAATGCTTGTTTCCTCTGTGGCGACGGGCATCTCGCAGCCTATCGGGCATACGTTCTTGCAGTAATGCGGTTTCAGCTGAGGGGCATTGTAGACATCAGCCATGCGGATGACGTTCTCAACCGGCACAAATTTTGTCAGTCCCAGTTCATAATCCGCGAGGGTCGAGGGCGAAATTCCAAGGGCTTCCGCTGCCCCCTCTCTGCTGGATAGCCTGTCGTTGTACATTGCGGCCTTTTTCCTCGCCTCGTAGTACACATTACCTACCGCTTTAGTTGCAGCTGCTCCCATTTAATTCACCCCCATTTCTCGGTAAAATAAGTTCGTAGTGGAAAGAATCACCAGCAAAGTTTCCATCTGTCAACTTTTGGTCGCAAAAAATAGCGTTGAACTGTGCCATGTCCATACCCGTGTAGTTCGCAATCTGGACCGCCTTGTTCAACTGGATTCCTGTCTCGTTTTTCAGCCACTTGTTGATAGATGCCCGCGGTATATCCAAATCACGCTCAATGTCGCTGATTTTCAGCCCCTTTGCAACCAAATGGATACGGAATAGCGTCTCGTTCATCGTCTCACCACCTTGTTTTTTAGGTTAAGTTTATTATAACTTGCCAACTGTCAAATGTCAATGGAAATATTGACGTTTGGCAATATTTATTTACATATCGCAAAATTTTAGGTATTCTATTACATATAAAGGAGGCTTTGTCCATGATAAACAACATTGAAGAAAATTTCCACTTCGACCAAATCCTGGCGCATGCTATGGATGAGCGCGGAATGAACGCCGTACAGCTGGCTTCTCTAACGGGCCTGTCCTCCGGTGCGATTTCTCGCTACCTTGCTGGCGACAGGCAGCCCACCGTGTACAGCATTCAGCAGATTGCCAAGGCTCTCGGAGTTTCTGCCGACTACCTCGTAGGCATCGACCCCGTGCTGGCCCCTCCGAAGAAATCCGGCGACCCCGAGGAAATCATTCTGCTGAACGCATTCTCCAAGGTGAGCGAAGATGACCGTGCCGTCCTGTGGGCGCTGCTGCGGAAATATATGACTCCGCACGACCGCGCCCTGCTGGAAGCCCTTAACCAAGACAACGAATCCGGCGCCGTATAATTTACCTGCCGTATTCGGACTAAGGGGAGGGCTTCATCATGCAAAAGAACCAGACGAAAAAAGCCGCTCTCTATATCCGAGTTTCTACCCACTACCAAATCGACAAGGATTCTCTACCATTCCAGCGCAACGAACTGATAAACTACGCGAAATACGCTCTCGGCATTGATGACTACGCCATTTTCGAGGACGCTGGCTACTCCGGCAAAAATACGGACCGCCCGGCGTACCAAGACATGATGCGCCGGATCCGCGCCAAGGAATTTTCTCACCTCTGCGTTTGGAAAATTGACCGCATCAGCCGCAATCTTCTTGACTTTGCCGCCATGTATGAGGAGTTGAAGAAATTCAACTGCACGTTCGTCTCCAAGAACGAGCAATTCGACACGTCCAGCGCCATCGGCGAAGCCATGTTGCGCATCATCCTCGTATTCGCCGAACTCGAGCGAAAGCTGACCGCCGAGCGTGTCACGTCCATCATGTACTCCCGCGCCAACAAGGGCCTTTGGAATGGCGCTCCTATCCCGTTAGGCTACAAATGGGATGCCAAGGGCAAATACCCCGTCATCGACGAGGATACCGCCGTTGTGGTGCGCTATATCTACGACCAGTACGAGAAAATCCACAGCACCATGAAGCTGTCCGACAAGCTAAACCGCGAGAACATCAAGTCTGCGCGCGGCGGCGAGTGGACGGGTACGACCGTAAAAGGAATCTTACGGAACCCGTTCTACAAGGGGACCTATCGGTACAACTACAAAACGCAGACCGGGCGCATCAAGCCAGTGGAGGAGCAGATCGTACATGAGGACAACCACCCCGGCATCATCGACAAGGAGCAATGGGACCGCGTGAACAAAATTCTCGACGAAAATTCCACACGTTCCGTCGCGCAGCTGCGCTCGAACGTGAAGTACACTCACATCTTCTCCAAGCTGCTGCGGTGCGGCCAGTGCGGCCACACGATGGGCGGCGGCCTTGACCGGGCGCGGTCTGACGGATACCGACCGTCACGCTACTACTGCACCTCGCACACGCGCAAGGCTGGATGCACGAACGGTGTTTACAGCGATGTGTACCTCGGGCCTTTCGTGTTCAACTACATTGCAAACCTTGTGCGGGCCCAGCGGGCGCTCACCGACAGCCAAAAGCCGCTAGATTTGGAACGGATGCTGCTCCGTGGGAAATTCTTCGACAGCGTTGCAGGCATCGAGCAGCAGGGATTGCTCGACACCTATAACACGATTCTCTACGGCAGCGGCGAGGATGTCATGCTGCAACCCAGCCCGGAGATTGCCGCGCAAAGCGCGTCCGAACTGGAATTGCTGGACCGCGACCAAAAGAAATATGAGCGCGCGCTGGAACGCATCGAGCAGCTGTATTTGTACAGCGAGGAATCCATGCCGGAAAAAGACTACGTTCTGAAGCGGAACGAACTCAAAGCCATGCTGGACAACATTGCCGAGCGCCGCGCCGAGGTAAATTCTCGTCTTGGCCTTGCCCCGGCCAGTAGCGATTTCTTGGAAAAAGCCACCTACTTCTACCTCACAAACAGCTTGAATCAGAAGCGCTCTCTCGACTTCCGCAAGATGGTCGATACTTTCGAGCCGAAAATGCTGCAAGACTTTCTGTGTTCTGTCATAGATCACATTACTGTCGTAGACGGTCATGTAGCATCCATCAGCTTCAAGAACGGCCTAACGAATAAGTTTATATATAAGGCCACAAAGCCCCCTAAGAACGCTTCTACGAAGCCGTGACATAGCAATAGCCGCCCGACGAATCGGGCGGCTATTTTTATCCATTTTTGCACTTGCATCCGCAATTTCTGCATGTCTCGGCGGAGACCTCTTTTCCCGTGCGCTTGCAGTAGAACCGCGGGCCACTTCCCTGCCGTATGTGCCGGCAGTTCGGGAATCCTCTTTCCATCAAGACGCTTTTCTTCGGCTTCTCTATTTTTCGGCACCTGCCTTTCTCGACCTTTCGACCAGCATTTTCTCATACGCTATGCAGCGAGAGCGCCAGTAGGCCATCATGTTCGCCATTTCCCGGTACTTCGCGCTGGTCGCTTGCAGTTCTCCCTCTAGGCGGCGGATCCTCTCAGCATCGCTTTTCCTTCCCGCTTCATCCGCCGGGCGCATCACCAAGGCAAACAGCATCATCCCCAGCCCAAAGCCCAAAAAGCCACCCACACACATAGCCAACACCATTTCATCCGACATATTCCCTACTGATTTCCTCCCTTGTACCGCTTTTGGCGGTTCTTCTTTTCCTGCTCATGCGTCAAGTTCATTGCATCTATCGGCGCAAATTGCTTGCTGTACGCCTTTTCGGCTTCGAGTTCTTTCTTCCATCTGATGTACCGTTCGCATACGCTGTGACACCCTGCCTGTCTGTACGCACAGCCATAACATGGTGCAGTCATCTCGCTCCCTCCTACTCCCCGTGACGATGTTCCATTTCGATAGGACCGTCATCCTCGGTGTGCTTTTCTTGCTCGATTTGCTCACCCTCGCGGAATCCTATCTGATAGCCCAGCACCATGCACAACACACAGGCCGCCGTCTGAATCAGCGCAGCGCATAGAATAGCCAAATTCATCAATCTACCTCCTCAGACCAATATTCTTCGCGGCATTCGCCGCATGTGATATTCCTGCAACTTTTTTCTTCCCTGTAACCAGCATCGAACGTGTTCGGGCAAAAAGTCAGCGCCCCATCTGTTACTTCCGCTCGCGGAAACATCTCTAAAAATTTCATCTGGCGGGTCACAATAGGGTTTTCTTTTCCCCACTTTTCGATGATTTCGACTCGCTTTTTGATTTCTTTCTCGTCTTTCGTAATATCGCACCCGTTCGGCAGAACACAATGCGAGCAATCCTCCTGCTTATAGTGCATACGCGCCAAGATTTTCAAATATTCAACAGCATCCAAGTCTTGTAACCTCCCTCTTAAACTCTCTGTATGCCCGTGTGTACTCATACGACGGCTCGAAGATGTGCGATACCGCGTTGCCCAGCTTCGGCTCGAACTGGTTCAGCATGAGCAATTCGTCCTCGAAACGCCCGGCAAACGGGCAGCCAGCACATCCTGTCCGCCTGCACCCGTACAGCGTATAGGCTTCACTGTGGCAGATTCCGTAGCATTTCTCGAACAGCGCTTTGTCCTCACTTTTCCACCAAAACAGTGGAAAATGCTGCAATCCGTGCCGTCCGTCTGACATGCAGCTCTTGTAATTTGTGGAGCGAGCCCCCCCTTCGGCCTTTCTGACCCCTATAAACTGGATACCCGCCGCGTACTTTTTCCTTGCCAAGTCTCCGGCGCCTTTCTTCGCCAAGTCACAGCATTTTTTCGATATGCTGAACGTGGGCGGATTCCGCACCATAAACTCTTTCAAGTAGGCCGCCGACGCAATCTCCGTCTGCAACGGCCTGTGCGGCTCGGCTTTCCAGTTATTGCACCACCACCTAAGTGCCGCTTTGCATTGCGGATACTCCGCGTAGAGGACATCGAATGGCTTATCTTCCCACTTGAAATTGTGCTTTTGTAGTCGCTCTATGTATTCCGAGAACTGCTTGCTGTAAAACGGATAGCCGACGGATCGGACCGCGGCTGCCACTTTCTTCTTGCCGGATTCCTCGTGTATCTCGATTCCATACCGGCCTTTCAGATAGCGGATGTGTGCCTTGGTCGCATCCATCTCTATCCCAGTATTGAACCACACATAGTCCACCTCACAGCCGCTCCCGGGCTTCAAATGCTCCACGACATCGACCATGTCATCGCTGTCGGATCCGCCGGAAACCGACACCAGTATCCTGCTGTGCTGGTCCATCACACTCTTCGTTTTGCAGAAACCGTCATACACCGCAAACGTCGGTGCTCTCGCCATGTAGTCCTCTACGTTCATTTTTCCCTCGCTCTTCCGCGTACTCGCAGCATTCAGAATCGGATGTCTGGTAGTGATGCTTTAAGCACAGGCCCACCGGGCGAGGTTCCGTCCACTTACGCCAGCGGCAATGTCTGCACTCGATTTTATACGAGCGCACATCCAAGATTTTCAGCGACCAGTGCATTTTTCCGGGAACACCGCCCCATTCTGGCCGAGCGGCGGTTTCACGGACAGGAACAACCCGGCAGTATAACGTGTCCGAATCGTTCCGATAGCCGTTTCTCAGCGCAACCCATATAGGTTCGTTTTTGTACTTCATCAGCCGGCTGTCATAATAGCCATTGGCTGCGCGGTATTCCTCTTTTTTCTCGCCGCTGGCAATCATCTCGAACCAATTACGCTTGATAGTGAATGTCAACATTTCTGCCCACCTCTATTCATTTCCTTTTGCTCGATTTCGTCCAACTTGGCCGCCAGACCCTCTTCAAAAATGCGGCGATTTTCCTCGTCACTTTTGCTTGGGTCGCTTTTATAACGGCATGGCTCTTCCAGCGGGCAACCGTCGCACCTTCGATTGTGCAAAGTGTGCTTGGCGCAGATCCCTTTCAGCTTGTAAACGACATCGGTAGGAATATTTACCCAACATTTGCTTCCCACACTCATTCCTCACCCGCCTTTTCTTTGGAATCACGCAGCAGCGTCCTAAGCACCGTCTCGGTGTAGTTTACGAGGTTCCAGTATTCTTCCCCGTAAAGGGCCGCCTCGTTGCCGGGATCCTCGTTGCGCTTGCTCTCCTCGTCCTCGTCCGCACAGGGAACCCGTATACCCTTTCGATGCAGCAGGTTGTCAAACCGCTCTACGATGCCACAGGCCCGCTCCCTCACGCTTTCGTTTACCTCGATTTCGTGAAGTGCATCCGCCAGTTGCAAAAGCATTTCCTTGATTTCCTCCGCGTCCTCGACGAGTTCCCGGGTACTTTTCGGCACCCCGGCCACGCCGTTGTTCCTTGCTTCTACCCACATCTCGATGTGTTCGTCAATGTCGAAGTCCTCCGCGTACTCGCGGACTTTCTCGGCAAAATTCTCTTTTTCCACGGTCACGACGAGGTTTTCGCCCGCAGGAGAATAACTTTCCAATTCAACCGTTCCGGCATCCTGGTCCTCACTCACACTCCACCCGAGGTTTTCACATCCCTCGAAAAGTTTCTCAATCATGCCTTGCCCTCCAAAATTGAAATAGCCTTGTTGATTGCGGCGCACTCGTTCTTTTCCCGGCAGGATTCATAGCACATATAGAAGCGGCAGCAGGGTAATTTCCCATTTTGCCCAACGGCCTGGCCGATTTCTTTTAGCTGCCGTATCAGTTCCGGGCTCGCCTTTTCATACGGGACACTCGTTCCGCGCTCATTGTCAAACCGCAGATTTTTCGGCTTTCTCACGCCGCATCAGTTCCTCTCTGATTTCGCCCGCCAGCCGAAGCCAGCCGGGTTCGTCGATTTTTCGGTCGCCGTAACCTGGCATTTCTGCAAGGTCTTTCGACATCACTTTCAGACTCGATGTCTCGATTTCTTTCAAATTGTCGTGGACAAAGCGCTTGACGATGCTCGGCATATAGGTCTGACGGCCGCAGGCGTACCGTACAGCGCACACGCAAATGCAACCGAACGCCATTCCCTTAGTATCGACCATGCCCGTCTCCGCCTTTCTTGAAGCCCATCGGCAAAACGATGGAGCATCTGGTGTTCGTCATGTCGCGCTGCGCATAGTGCATCACTTTCGACATGAACATATTCACACCGGCGGCGCTGAATTCATCGCCACTGCCCAGCTGCTTTTGCACGGCCTGTGTGCTGCCGATGACCGCCCCGGCGACGATGTCGTAGATTTCCTCCAGCGTACCGCAGCTGTGGATTTCCATGCCGCCTTTGTCCGTGACCCTTACCTCAAAATACACTTCACTCATGGTAAAACCTCCTCAGACGGTCACAGCCGCCTGCTCATTGATGGACTTCCAAATTGCCGGGCTGAGTGTCAGCACGTCGTACCCTGCCGCTTCCAGTTCCGTCGCGCGATCATAGCTTTTTACGTCCTGGCTGAACCGCGTAACCGCATTGCTCAGGCCGTACAGCGACAAATCGCCGCCAGCAATCAAGTGGCTGAGGATTCCCGCGCCCTCTTTCTCGCCAAACCCGATGTGCTTGCCCGTCAGTTCCACCACTTTCGGTACGTCCGTACCCGTGATGGGAACCTGCTTTGCCTGTCGCATGATGTCCAGTACCTTATCGAACTGGGTCTGATCCACCGTCGCGCTCACGATGTCACGCAGTTTCATCATAAACGCCCGGTCATCAGCTTTCAGCGTCTCGTCGCGGAACAACTCGCGGTTCTCGGAGAAATTCTGAATGCGACCGATGTGTCGCCGCTTCTCGCCCGCTGCGTTCACGACCATGCCGTTCGTGCAGACAAGGCGGTAAATAAGCGGCTGGACCACCACGCCACCAAGGCCGACCTCGCTGTTGGAAATCAGCATACCCGACTGCACGATGTCGCCGGGTACGACTTCCGCCTGTATGCGGGGATTCACGACCTTGATGTACATTCTGTCGTCCGTCACCTCGCAACTCTCAATGGTCGCATCGGGCATCTTGCTGATGATGGGCAGGACGCACTCCGCAATGTCCAAGTTGTCGATGCAGCGGTAGCGGTCCGACAGGAACGCGCGCATATCACCATCGAGGGCGCGGACGAGCCGCCGGGTTGGGTTCTTCTCGAGCCAGCTGTTCACGTTCTGCACGAGCAGTTCCGGGTTCTCCTTGCGCATCAGCTCGTAATACTTGGCCGGAATGTTAAGGTGCGTACCAATCTGCCGGTGCGCGTTCTCCGTCATGCCAAGCTGCAAGCGGCTGTCCTGCAATTCCAAACTGACCTGCGGGCCCTGCTCCCCGTTGAACATCTCCATGCTACGGGTGTCCACCATAAAGTCGCGCTTTGCGTTGGCGCGGCGCTCGATTTCCTTTGCCCAATCCTGCAAACTTCTGCCTGTTTTCATAACTCAAACCTCTTTCTGTAAAAATTCGTGACTGCTGTTGACTGCTGTGGAACTGGTCTGTCGGTTTACTTTCGCCCTGCTGCCATCACCTCCTGCTTTGCCGCTTTCCATGCCCGCATGAAGCGGCGGTAGTCCTCTTTCCCGTCGAGGGTAACGATACCGTGCACACCGTCATCATCGTCGAATACGCATCCGACATAGCCGCTCTTGGCAATGACCTTGTCAATCAGCTGCTTTTCCTCATGTTTTCCCGTGATAATCGCCGCCGGCCGCAGGTGACGCATATCCACGCCGTCGAGACCCCGCAGAATCTTGTGGCCTTTGTACTCAACTTTCATCATCCCACCTCGCAGACTTCATCGAACAGCAGCGCGTCATTCGAGAACTTGCGATACCGGCGGGCGATTCCGTTCCGGCGCATGTCCTCGAATGCCGCCCGCGCAAATTCCGGGCTTGCCAGCTGAAACGCCAGCAACCGGCTCTGTAAACCGTCAATGTTCGGCCGCGCGTAGATGGTATCGCTCTTTTTGTGCATCGTTGGGAGTTCGTCGCTCCAATCTACCAATTCCAGCTTCACACCGCTGGGGGTCTTTGCTTCGTCAATGACCTGCATTTTCAGCACACTCCTTTCCAAAGGTTGCTCTCCTCTGCCATGCAAAACACGCTGCTGTCGTACCCCTGCAACTTTGCGAGGTTTTGCAGGATGCTGGCAATCGGCCACGCTGCATCCTTGACGTACCGGCTGTCCCGCTGGGCCCACAGAATGTCGTCCGCGATTTTCTCCTCCATCGGGAGGTCGATGCACGTCTCTGCGGTTTCTCCGTCCAGCTTCGCCATATGGTAGGTGATGCAAATGTACTTTCTCATTTCAAAGCTCCTTTCTGCCGCTTTGTTCAGACCTTTTTGCTCTCGGTGGCGATTGGTGTCGCCGTCGTCATCTTCCGTACTTCATCTCCGATTTCATCAAGCCGACTGCGCATTTCGTTGATTGCGCAGTTGATTTTGCGTTCTTCATCTTCAAGCTGCTCCATGCGCTTCGCCGTAGGCTTCATATCACGGAACACCTGCAACCCGCACAAATCGTACAATTTGGCGGCTGTCTCTTTGTTCGGAATCGCCGGGTGGTATGTATAAACGGGCTCCACGACCTCGTGATACTCTGTCGTGCTGATCTCGCGCTTTGCAAGCGCTGTGAATTCTTCGTATGTCATGGTTCAAACCTCCTCGTTTTTAATGAATTTTCTAAGAGCGCCGTCCTCTGCATCGCTGTCCAGCCACTTCTCGAATGCTTCTGGAAAGCGTCTTTCGATTTCATCCATGAGCCAGCCGCGTACCGCCGGGATGTTGCGGTCGCTGTTCGTGGTTGTCATCTCCCACAGGTCCAACAGCCGCTCCATGCTGTAATGTTTCAGTTCCAGTACCGCATCCATTTTCTCTATCTCCTGTCCGTCAGTTGAAGTTTCCAACTGTCAATATTTTATATTATTATTATAACTTTTGACAGCTGGAAAGTCAAGAGAAAATGTTTCCACCTGTCAATTTTTTTACCTATTTTTCCGTTTTGTGTCCGAGACAAAAGAAAAGACGCGCAAGGCATAAAACCTTGCGCGTCGTGGGTTTATTCAAATCATCTATACTCGACTACACGGACAGCCGTAGCTGCGGACATAGGCCAGCGGCGGGGTCTCGTAATAGGATGCCAGCGCTTTGGCAGCGGCATCATTATGGGTATAGGTCAGCTTTTCCAACTAAATTCTCCTTATCCAAAACGCCCGCATACTGTAAAATGGGCGCACCTGTCCAAACATACCATATCAGTATAGCAAATCGCGGCCAAAAGCACAAGCGGAAGAATTTGAATTTTTTGTGCTTTTTGAGCGGAAACTGTCTGCACAGACAGAAATCTTCTCGCCTTCGGGGCAGCGGGGATAGTCCCTTGGCCTTTTTGTGCAAAAACACCCGGCGGGAAGATTGACATTTCCGCCTTTTTGCGCTACAATAACCATATTATGCCGCTGTGGCGGAACTGGCAGACGCAAGGGACTTAAAATCCCTCGGTAGCGATACCGTACCGGTTCGATCCCGGTCAGCGGCATGGAACCAAAGTCCAGGCAGTCCAACGGCTGTCTGGGCTTTTTTGCATCAGAAAGGCGAAGCCATGTCAAAGATTCAATCCTCGCGCAAGACGCAGTTGTTTGTGCTGGGGGCCCTGCTGGGGGCCGCCGTGTTTTTGCTTGTGTACGGTATCGCGCCGCTGGATGTGGCAAACGATGCCTTCTGCCGCGGCGGCTATGTTGAGAAGGATATTCAGCAGCATTACGCCGGGTGGCTTTTTTACCGCGACAGCACCCTGCGCTGGCCGCTGGGCGTAAGCCCCGCCGTCAACGCCCCCAGCGGCGTGAGTGTAGCCTACACCGACTCTATCCCCCTGCTGGCGGTGCTCTGCCGCCCGCTGGCCGCACTCTGCGGCGGTACCTTTCAGTATTTCGGCTGGTTTACATTTTTCTGCTTTTTGCTGCAGGGCGGCTTTGGTGCGCTGCTCTGCAGTCTGTTTGCGGCAGGGACGGCAGCTCCGCTGGCCGGTGCTCTGCTGTTCGCGGCAAGCCCCATTCTGATCGAGCGCGCGTTCCGCCACACCTCGTTAGGCGCGCAGTGGCTTGTTTTGGCAGCGCTGTACTGCTATTTCTCGCTGCGGCGGCAGGGGCGGTACGCTGCACCGGGGCTGTTTTTCCTTAATGTGATCGCCGTGGGTATCCACCCCTATTTTTTGCCCATGACCTACGCCGTCACGCTGGCGCTGCTGCTGGAATACGCCGTGCAAAAACGGCAATGGCTGCGCCCGGCGCTTTTCCTCGGCGCCAATATGGCCTGTACTGTCTTGCTGGGCTGGGTGCTGGGCTTTTTCTACGGCACCGCCACCAGCGGCGGGCAGGCGCTGTACGGCTATTTTGCCATGAACCTGAACGCACTGTGGAACCCTGTAGGGGTAAACGGCGTTCTCTACAGCCGCCTGCTGCCTGCGCAGAATCAGATCGATGGCAACTATGATGCCTTCGCCTATCTGGGCCTCGGTGTGTTGGCCGCCCTGCCGATCACGCTCGCAGCGGCGCGGCGGCGCATATTGGCCGCTGTGCGGCGGCACTGGGCGCTCTGCCTTGTCTGCTGTGTGCTGACCGGCTTTGCTGTCAGCAATGTCATCACCGCCAACGGGGCGACACTGGCCGTTCTGCCGCTGCCGCCGTCCCTCATCAAGCTGTTTTCTGTTTTTCGCTCCGGCGGGCGGCTGTTCTGGCCTGTGTACGACCTGCTGACGCTGGCCGCCTTTGCAGGGCTGACACGCCTGCCCCGTGCTGCCGTCTGGGCCGCACTGCTGGCTGCCGTGCAGCTGTGGGACATCAGCCCCGCACTGACTGCACGGCATGATGCGATGATAAGCGCGCAGAAAACGGCAGCTTTCCCGACGGAGATGGTCAGCGACTTCTGGCAGGCTGCCGGACAATATCGGCACATTCTCTCGGTGCAGGGCTTGCAGGCCGACTGCCTGCATCTGGCGCTGTGGGCTGCCGACAACGGCATGACCACCAATGACCCCTTCGCCGCCCGGTATGACGAAAGCGCCCTTGCCTCCCAGCGGCAGACCACGCTGGATGCCTTGGCTGCCGGCACACCGGAGGGTGATACGCTCTATCTGTTTGCTGATGAGGGAGCTTTTTTGCAGGCCGTGGAGCCTGTGCGGAGCATTGCCTGGTGCGGACAGGTAACCGGGCCGGACGGTGCCGCCTGGTATGTCATTGCGCCCGGCCTGCAGGGGCAGACCTTTGATGCCCTCTGCACCCCCTATAATGAAAGCTATCCCCTGCGGCTGGCCGATTACACCGATTCGCTGTGGAACCGCGGCGTGTTGGACGCCACCAAAAAGACTGTCTGCTTTGCCGATTCCCCCTTTGCGCGCGCCCGCCTGGCGGGTGCCGCAGCGCTGTGTGCAGACGGGCAGGAATACCCGATACTGGATGTGGATGACCACGATGCCGGCTGGCTGATGGTCACCTTGGATATTGATGACGCCACGATTTTGTGGGATCAGGAGTTGACGACAAAATGAAAGAACTGCATGTAAAATGCCTGCTGCCCGTGCGGATGGACAAATATCTGATGGACCAGTTTCCCGCCCTCAGCATGGGGCGGCTGAACAAGGCCCTGCGGGAGAACAAGATCAAGCTGAACGGCAAAAAGCTGCCCCTCTCCACCCGGGTGCAGAACGGAGACAGCATCAGGCTCTTCCTGACGGATGAGCAGCTGGAGAACCGCCCCACCCCTGCCGCCGTGTTTGTATATGAGGACGATGACATCATTATCGCCAATAAGCCCGCAGGCATTGCGGTAGACGGCCCCGACAGCGACACGCTGGTGCGCCGCGTGCAGGCAAAGCTGGCCGCCGAGGGAAAGCCGACCCATGCCGTGCTGTGCCATCGGCTGGATACCGGCACCAGCGGTCTGGTCCTGTTGGCCAAAAGCAGCGCTGCGGAAGCCTTTCTGACGGCCGCCATCAAGAGCCGCGCCATTGAAAAGCGGTATCTCTGCGTGACCTTCGGCCGCCCGAATCCTCCCGCTGCCCTGCTGCGGGATTACCTTTTGAAGGACGCCGAGCGCGGCATTGTGCGCATCACCGACACGACGGCGGGCGGCGCGAAGGAGGTCATCACCGGCTACGAAACGCTGGCTGTCAGCGGCCGTCTGGCGCTGCTGGAGGTTGAGCTTGTGACCGGCCGCACCCACCAGATCCGCGCCCACCTGGCCCACATCGGCTGCCCGATTCTGGGCGATTCCAAGTATGGAAACAACGCCGCCAACCGGGAGCTGCGGTTCAAATATCAGGCCCTCTGCGCGTGGGAGCTGCGGTTCCCTGCTCAGATCGCCGACCCGCGCTTTGCCCATCTGGCCGGGCGGGTATTTCACGCCGAGAAGCCGTGGTATTACCAGCAGATTCTGGACGGTACGCTGAAGTAAAGGCCTTGGGCCGGGCGGATACGGAATTTGCCCCTACAAAAAAAGCAGTGCCTTCCGCTTGGAAAGCACTGCTTTTTCTTTATGCCCTGGCGTCCTCGGCCAGACTGCGCCTGCGCAGATACAGCAGGGCTGCGGTCAGAATGGCAAGCGACGACACCAGCGTGATGAGCCAGTTTTCGGTAAAGCCCGCGATCAGGTAGCCGGGCACACAGGCCGCCACGACGACCATGGCGTACTGCATCTGGGTCTGCACGTGGTTGATGTGGTTCGACTGTGCACCGGAACTGGACATGATGGTCGTATCCGAGATCGGCGAAATATGGTCGCCGCAGACCGCACCCGCCAGCACCGCGGATACCGCCACGATCATCATGGTGGGGTCCGTCTCGGAGAACATATTGACGACGATGGGGACCAAAATCGCAAACGTGCCCCAACTGGTGCCGGAGGAGAACGCAATAAAAATCGCAATGCAGAAGATCAGCAGCGGCACAAAGCGCATGAGACCCTCATTCAGGCTGACGGCCTGGCGCACAAAGTCGCCGATGCCCAGCGCGTCGGTCATGCCCTTCAGCGTCCAGGCCAGCACCAGAATCAGGATGGGAGGCATCATCAGCTTGCCGCCCTCGGGCACGGAGTTCATGAAGTCCTTAAAGCCAATAACGCGGCGCGGCAGGTAGAACAGCAGCAGGAAGCCCACCGTGACAAGACCCGCAAAGACCAGCGACTCCGACGAGGAGCAGTTGGCAAAGTCCTCAACAAGGTTCGTGCCGCCGTTCAGATAGCCGGTCCAGATCATCGTGGCGATGGCCGTAAAGATCATGACGATCATCGGTGCAATCAGGTCAATGACCTTGCCCTTGGCAAATTTACCGCCCTCGGTGGGGTCCTTGATTTCCTGATTTTGGAATGCCTCCCCGCCCGAGGTGAACAGGTCACCGTGGGCGGCGTTGCGCTCGTGCTTTTTCATCAGGCCGAAGTCGAAGCCCAGCAGCGAGGTAAAGAACACCATGTAGAGCGTCAGCATCGCGTACAGGTTGAACGGGATCGTGCGGACGAACATCTCAAAGCCGGACATCGAGCTGCCCGCCGGGACATAGGAGTTGACCGCCGCCGCCCAGGACGAGATTGGCGCAATGATGCAGACCGGGGCCGCCGTGGCGTCGATGAGGTAAGCCAACTTGGCGCGGGAAACCTTGTACTTGTCGGTAACCGGGCGCATGACGGAGCCGACGGTCAGGCAGTTGAAGTAGTCGTCTACAAAAATCAGCGCACCCAACAGCGAGGTCGCCACGAGCGTGGCGCGCTTGCTCTTGAGCTTTTTCGCCGCCCACTCACCATAAGCGCGGGTGCCGCCGGACTCCTGCATGAGCATAACGACCATGCCCAGCAGGATCATGAACATCAGAATCGAGAAGTCAACGCTGTCGATCATCGTGTTGAACAATGTGTCAAACGCGACCCAGGGGTGAAACTCTGCCACCAGCAGCGCACCCAGCGCACAGCCAGCGAACAGCGAGAGATAGACTTCCTTTGTGAGCAGCGCCAGCAGAATGGCGATGATCGGCGGCATCAGGGACCACCAAGTTCCTACAAACATTTCTTACACCTTTTCTTTTTCAAAATATTCCTTTGTCAGCTGCGCCACTGTGCCGGAAAGCAGCAACAGCGCAACCAGATTCGGGATGCTCATCAGACCGTTGAAGGTATCGGCAATGCTCCACATCAGGCCCAGGTCCATCGTAGCACCCAGGATGGAAACGAAGGAGTACACCACGAAGAAGGGGCGCACTACCTTATCGCTGCGGCAGAGGAATGCAATAAAGCGGGAACCATACAGCCCCCAGCCGATGATGGTGGAGAAGGCAAAGCAGCACAGTGCCACCGCCGTGAAGATGGAGGCCCAGCCGCCGTAGGTCGTGGTAAAGCCGGAGATCGTCAGCTCAGCCCCGGCAGCCGTGCCGTAGCTGACTGCCGTGCCGCTGCACAATATGACCATCGCTGTAAGCGTACAGATAACGATGGTATCGGCAAACACTTCGAAGATACCAAACACGCCCTGCTTGACCGGCTTTTTCGTGTCGGCACAGGCGTGGGCGATCGAACCGGTGCCAAGGCCCGCCTCGTTGGAGAAGATGCCCCGGGAAACGCCCTTCTGCATACTGATAAAGAGACTGCCGACCGTACCGCCGGTGAAAGCCGCCGGGTTAAACGCCCCGGCAAAAATCGACTCCATCACTGCCGGAAAGCGCGGCAGATTCAGCGCAACTACACCCACAGCCAGCACAATGTAAAACAGCGCCATAAAAGGCACCAGACGCTCACTGACGCTGCCGATGCGCTTGATGCCGCCCAGCAGGACCATCGCCACCAGCATGGCCACTGCGATGCCCACCACAAGATTCAGGGTGGAGAGCACCTCACTGCCCACAAGGTTATACTGCAGCAGCGCCGTGTCGATGGCTGCTACAATGGTGTTGACCTGCGTGGCGTTGCCGGTGCCAAAGACAGTCAGAACACCAAACAGCGAGTAAAGCACCGCCAAAAACTGCCAGTGCTTACCCAGACCGTTTTTAATGTAGTACATCGGGCCGCCGACCCATTCCCCGGCCGCGTTTTTCTCCCGAAAATGCACCGCCAGCGTGACCTCTGCAAATTTGGTACACATACCCAGCAGCGCCGAACACCACATCCAGAACACAGCTCCCGGACCGCCGATGGCAATGGCGCCCGCTACACCCGCAATGTTGCCGGTGCCCACCGTGCCCGCCAGCGCCGTGCATACCGCCTGAAACGGCGTCATCGAGCCATCCGAGGCATCCTTTTTGCGGAACATCCGCCCGATGGTCGTTTTGATGGCATACGGAAATTTGCGGATCTGCAAAAAGCGTGTCCGCACACTGAGAAGCAGCCCTACGCCGATGATGCACACCATGGCGGGGACGCCCCACACAAAATTATTGACAGCCTGATTGACCGCCGCAATCGTCTCGATCATTAAACCCCAATCCCTCTGTAGCTTTTTTGTACATAATGTGTCTCAGAAATTAGTATACCATGCCGCCCCGCAATTTGCAAGGCAAACAGCAACGCCGGCAATCTACATACAAACTGCCCGTTGAAGAAGGTATATTCCTCACCAATGAAAAAGCCTGCGATAGAATCACTATCACAGGCTTATGGAGGTGACGACCAGATTTGAACTGGTGAATGAAGGTTTTGCAGACCTTTGCCTTACCACTTGGCCACGTCACCATATGAGTGAAAAATCGGCTTATTGAGCCGATTTTTCACTATTTTTTTTGGAGCGGCCGACGAGGCTCGAACTCGCTACCTCCACCTTGGCAAGGTGGCGCTCTACCAGATGAGCTACGGCCGCATACTGTATATTCTTTGCGAAGAACATACAAGAAACTGGTGCCTCCGATCGGAATCGAACCAATGACACGGGGATTTTCAGTCCCCTGC